>Ga0302323_100000067_pt1 | contig 67024 bp, 55 predicted proteins | sample Fen_T0_3_FD_201950 | JGI IMG/M metagenome (GOLD analysis project Ga0302323, IMG submission 201950) | Peat permafrost microbial communities from Stordalen Mire near Abisko, Sweden - Fen_T0_3 | ecosystem: Environmental > Terrestrial > Soil > Wetlands > Permafrost | place: Sweden: Abisko...
CGCCGCGATCCGAGGTACCAGTTCGGACTACCTCGATGGCGTTGTGAAACTCGATAACGGGCAGCGTATCGTCATGGCTCTGAATGCGGCCCACGTTTGTGACATTGGCGTTGCTCGCAAGACGGCCTCCCCAAATGGCTCAGCTACAGGCTCGGGCACAGCCACAAACGAAGAGAGATCAAACAAATCTGGTGGTGCCGATGCGGAGGTCCAGAAGATGGTCACCTTCCGTATCGCGAAAGAGGAATTTGCTTTTTCAATGGAGCATGTCCGCGAGATTCTGCGCGTGCAGACTCCCAACCAGGTTCCCGATGTTCCTGACTACGTATTAGGAGTCCTAACCGTTCGGGGTCAGATTCTCCCGGTCATCGACCTGCGACGACTGCTGCAGCAACGATCGCTGGCAGAAGAGTTCATCGGCAGTTGCCGCCCGCTTCGCGAAGAGTATGAACGCTGGATTGACCAAACCGGGAAGGTCTTCGCCGAGAACTCCAACGCGAAGACGGAAGGTACGGCCACGGAACACCTGAGGAAATGGATCGCCGAAACAAATTTCTCCAGTCAAGTACTCATGGAAAACCTGGCGAAGGCGCGAACGCTGAACGAAAAGGTCATCAAACAGCTTCAGGACCGTGCGAAAAATGAAGAATGCGGAGACGGCCAAGCCGCGCACGCCTGCGAGGACGATGTTCTTTTTGCCGGAAGGGCGACTGTAACGGCGTTGCACGCGTTTGAGGAGCAGATCGCCGAGAACATCCAGGAGGATCAACGCATCATCGTTGTGGATTCTGGAGGGTTTGTGCTGGGGTTGGTGGTGGATCATGTTCACGAGGTGCTGAACGTGCCAAAGAACCTGATCGAGCCGCCACCATTGCTTACATCCAGCGGAGGGATGGAACTCTCGGGTGTCGCCAAGCTGGAAGACGGATCGCGTTTGATCATGGTTCTGGGCGTTACCAGCCTGATGAAGGATCAAAAGCTGCGGGATGTTCAGGATACTTCGAATCGTGCTGCCGAACAGAAGAAAATTGCAGCGATTCGGAAAACTGGCGCAGATGCGCAAGAACTGAGCGAAGTTCAACTGGTTACTTTCATGCTTGGCGCCGAAGAGTTCGGTGTTCCGATTTCGCAGATCCAGGAGATCGACCGCCTAGGCAAGATCACTAAGGTGCCGAACGCTGCAAAGTTCATCGAGGGCGTCACGAACCTGCGTGGGGAGGTCATTCCAGTACTGGATACTCGGAAGCGCTTTGAACTGGATACCAAACCGTCTGACGATCGCACACGCATCATCATCGTAGATCTGGGCGGCGTCAAAACCGGCCTGGTCGTGGACTCTGTGCGTGAGGTATTGAATCTCGCAAAGAAGGATATCGCACCACCGCCAGAAGCAATCGGTGCCGGGATAGATCAGCAGTTCATCTCCGGAATCGGCAAGGTGGATGCCGGCAAGCGCATGATCGTACTGCTCGACGTGGAGAAGATACTTTCTCGACAGGAGCATGTGCATCTTTCAGAAGTGAGTCACGCAGCCTGAAACGGGGCCGGCTAGCCCGGTCCCGGTACTATCGAAAATCAATGAAAAAGATACGTGTACTTGTGGCGGACGACTCCGCCCTAATGCGGCAGACCCTCAAACGAATCATCGCGGCGTCGGCCGACTTTGACTTGGTGGGACTCGCACGGGATGGCGAAGACGCCGTATCAAAGGCTCGCGAACTGCGGCCCGATGTCATCTCGATGGACATCAACATGCCGAAACTGGACGGCATCACAGCCCTGCAAATCGTACTGCAAGAGAAGATTTGTCCGGTGGTCATGGTTTCCTCGCTTACCCAGGAAGGAACCACGACTACCTTCGAATGTCTTGAGTTAGGAGCTTTCGATTTCGTTGCCAAACCGGATGGAACAGTCTCATCGAATCTGGGAGCGGTTGCGGACGAGTTGATATCGAAGCTCAGAGCCGCTGCGAGCCGAGGCATTGTGGACCGGACTCAGCGCACCCGTGAACGCCGGCAGCCAAACCAGGCGCCAGCGCGCGCGACGTTCAGTAACATCACCCGGAAGAGAGCGATAGCCATCGGAATTTCCACGGGAGGCCCAGCGACGTTGCAAGAGGTGCTGCCGCAGATTCCTGCGGATCTTCCTGCCAGCATATTCCTGGTGCAGCACATGCCGCCCTCTTTCATCGCATCTTTCGCCAAACGTCTTGGCGATAGTTGCTCAATCAAGGTCGTGGAAGCACGCTCAGGTATGTCCGTAGAGCCGAGCATTTGTTACGTAGCGCCCGGCGGGATGCATCTGTGTTTGCATCGCAAGATAACGGGAGAGATCGTGATTCGTACTCCGACGATGCCGGCGACGCTATTCGTGCCCTCGGTGGGCGTCATGATGGAGTCGGTTCTAAAGGTTTACGGAGCTGACACCGTTGGCGTTCTGATGACAGGCATTGGAGATGACGGCGCAGACCAGATGGTAGCTATCAAAAACGCTGGCGGGCACACGATTGCCGAGAGCGAGCAAACAGCGGTGGTGTATGGGATGCCCCGTGAAGCTATTGAAAGAGGTGGAGCATGTGTGGTTGCTCCCAGTCACCAGGTTGCAGGAGAGATCCTGAAGACAGTCCGGAGAACGATTCAATGAGCAGTCTCAAAGAGTATGCAGAGCAGTTGAGTGCGGCCGACCAGGCACAGCGTATCTATGCGGCGGAAGATATCGGATATCTGAATGATCCTGACGGCGTGCCAGTCCTTTTGGAAGCGTTAAGCAAGGAAAGTTCGCGGGCGGTTCGCGACGTCATCTTCCAGGCCTTGATCAGGATCGACGCGGACGCAGCTATCGAAGGCTCCATCCAGTTGTTGGGAAGCGAAGATCCTCAGATCCGCAACCAAGCTGTGGATGTGCTGCGCAACAAGGTGGTGCAATCGATCCCATTCCTGCGCTCGGTAATGCGTGATGGTGATAAGAACATAAGAAAACTAGTTCTCGACGTTCTCAGCGGGAATCGCGCAAGTGGCGCAGAGGAGATCTATTCTGCCGCACTTGCCGACCAGGACCAGAACGTTGTGATTACGGCCGTGGAGAATCTTGGCAAGATTCGAGCAGAAGAGTTCCGAATCCAGATTGAAGATCTTCTTCAACCCGGCGCGCATCCCATGCTGATCTCAGCCTGTCTTGAGGCTCTGGCTGGAATTGGTCATGAAGCCTCAATGGCCTCAATTCGGGGATGCATGCATAAATTCGCAACTCTGCCGGACTTCCAGTTTGTATCGTACTTAAAGGCAATTGCCGCACTGGGATCGGCCAGGGAATTTATCGAGGTCGAAGGCATGCTTGCCGTGTGCGGGTCTCATCTTCGTCCAGCTATTCTCTGCACACTCCTCGCAATTCACCCGCGCTGCCTATCCATTGATGCCAGTGATAGCTTGATTTCCGAACTGCGAATGATCGTTGAGAGTGGAGATTCGTCGCAGTGCCGCTATCAGGCCGTGCGAGTCCTGGGAATTTGGAGCACACGTAACGACGTCTTCGCGATCCTCGTTCCCTGTCTGTCAAGCGCGGAGCGACTCGTGCGCCTTGCGGCAGCAGAGGCCATTCGCATGAGCGAACGGCCCGAACTAGAGCGCGTGCTAGCTGCACAAGCACGGGAGGAGACCGATGAGGAGGTCCTGGAGGCTCTTAATTGCTAACTAGAGCGCCTTACCAAACCATCTCGGCCGAACACCTTGAAAAGCTTGGCCAGCAGATCTATCGAAAATTGGGACTGTATTTCGACGATAAGAAGAATTACTTCCTGAAAACCCGAGTAGCAAAGCGTATGGCTGCTCTGGGGATGGACGATCCTAATGACTACATTTTCATGGTGAGCTATGCCGATACCAATGGCCTGGAGATGCAAGAGTTAGCGAACCTCGTCACAACCAACGAAACTTACATGTTTCGGGAGTATGACCAGTTACAAGGCTTTGCCAATTATTGTCTTCCGGAAGTTCTGTCAGCCAAGCAGGACCGCGGAGAGAGGACACTGCGAATCTGGTGCGCCGGTTGTTCTTCAGGTGAAGAGGCATACACACTGGCGATGATCGTGCAGGAGGTCTTTCCTCAGTCACAGTCATGGGACTGCAAGATCGTGGCGACCGACATCGACGAAAACATGTTGAGGAAAGTGGAAGCAGCACGCTACGAGCAAAGATCGATCAACGACGTTCCGCAGGAGTACAAGGACAAGTACCTGATTGCGGAGGGTGAGGGGTACGCCGTCCGGCGGAGGACTGCCGCGATGGTCGAGTCCCGTCACCTTAACCTGAACGATCGGATGGCGTTGCGGGCCATGCGTGGTTTCGATTTCATCTTTTGCCGAAACGTCCTGATCTATTTTGACGATCTTTCGCGAAAGTCGGTTGTAGATCACTTCTACAACGCTCTCAATCCGGGAGGCTACATCTTTCTGGGTCACTCTGAATCGATTGGGCGTGTAACGACTGCGTTCAAGTTGAAAAGATTCGAAAACCATTTGGTTTATGTAAAGGAGTAATTCTGTGATTACAAAGAAAACAATTCTGATTGTGGATGACTCGGAATTTGTCAGGAGCTACCACTCCTACATATTGGAAGAAGCCGACTTTCAGGTAATTACGGCAGTGGATGGCAGCGACGGACTGGAGAAGCTATACACGAACTCCTGCGACCTGGTTCTCAGTGACATCAATATGAGCAATATGGATGGCTACGAGTTCATTCGGCGGATTCGTGCCGATAAGAAGTACAGTGCACTTCCCATCATCATTGTGTCCACGGAGAGCGAGGCCAAGGACAAGATGAAGGGATTTGAAGCAGGAGCGAATCTTTACATTGTTAAACCGAGCTCGCCCGAGATGATGGTTGAAAACATTCGCATGGTCTTAACTGCCAACTAAGGCGGAACGAATAGGAGGAGAGCAGTGCCATTTTCAATCGTTAACGAGCAAAGCAGAAACCTTTTGAATCTCGAAGGCTCAGTTACCGTCCAGCACGCTCATGACCTTGCCTCCAAGTTGAGCGAGATCATTGAAGGCGAAACACCCGTCTCGGTCAGCACGGCAGATTTGGAAGATATTGACACTTGTATCCTCCAGCTTCTGTATTCGCTTCGCAAGACGGTCACAGCACTCTCTTTCGATAACCCTTCAGAGTCCTTCATCGTCGCTGTAGATCGTTGCGGCCTGCGGCGCGAATTGCTCAGTGTCCGGGAGGGTGCGTGAAAAACATTATGACAGTAGACGATTCGCCCAGTCTCCGCCAGATGGTTTGCGTCGTATTGCGAGGCGCCGAATATCAGGTCATCGAAGCCGTGGATGGGGTAGATGCTCTGTCTAAACTCAACGGCCAGCAACTGCATCTTTTCCTGGTCGACGTGAATATGCCTAACATGGGCGGTCTGGAACTCACCCGCCAGCTTCGAGCAATGCCTCAATACAAATTCGTACCAATTGTCTTGTTGACCACGGAATCGAGTACAGAGAAGAAACTGGAAGGCAAGGCGGCAGGCGCGACGGCCTGGATCATTAAGCCTTTCGATCCGGATCAACTCTTGGCGGTAGTGAAGAAGGTAATGCGCTGATGCCGGGCGGGAAAGGGGGCAGATCATGGTGCCAATCGATGTGATGGAACAAATGCGCGCCGCATTCAGGGCCGAGGCTCAGGATTTGCTGATTGAGCTTGACTGCGCCCTACTAGTTTTAGAGGAAGAGCCCGGAAATTCGTCGCTGGTAAACCGGGTCTTCCGTGCTATTCATACGATTAAAGGTTCTGGGGCAACCGCAGGTAACACACACCTCGCCAGGTTCGCCCACAAGATGGAAGAGGCGTTTGACCTTGCGCGTGAAGGACGGCTGGCCGTTACTCCGGACTTGATCGATTGTGGACTCAAGGCATGCGATGTGATCCGCATGATTCTTGAAGGAAAGGCGGAGGGCGAAGCGGTCCCTGGGGAAGTGGAAGTAACCGACTCGTTCGCACGGCTGCTGCCGACGCCTGCGAATTCGCGGCCGGAGCAGAGCGAAGTATCAAAGCCTCAAATCGAGATTCGTTCCGCATTTGAGATCATCTTCAAGCCGAAGCGCGAGATGTTCTATTCTGGCGCCGACCCGGTTACACTACTCGACGATTTACGCGGGCTGGGACAGGCACATATCACGGCTCATACAGACCAGGTGCCTTTATTGCCTTCCTTGGAGGCTGAGCACTGCTATCTGTGGTGGGAGATTCTGCTCGTGACCGAACAGAATCAGGCGGCTATCAAGGACGTGTTCGTCTTTGTCGAGGATGAATGCGATGTGCGTATTCAACTACTGGAAGATCAAGTTGAGTCAGTGGCTCTGCTTGGTTCCATTCCGCCAGATATGCTCGAGCTGTTTGTGGTGGAGTGCGAAGAGAACTTAGACGGAATTGAGAAGGACGCACTCGCGCTCGAAAGAGAGCCGGCGTCGAGGGAGACTCTCGACTCGCTGTTCCGTGGTGTCCACAGCGTAAAAGGCAATACAGGCCTCCTACTGGATTACGTCAAAGACACAGCCCTCACAACCGCGCATCCCCTGTATATATTGCTTCGAGTTGCCCACTCGTTGGAGTCGATTCTCGACTCGTTCCGAGGGGCAGCACTCAGACCTGTCTCAGCAGAAGCGATCCACATTGCATTGGACACATGTGACGCCATCCGCACTCTGCTGAGAAGCCTTTCCCCCAACGGGACAGACGCCCCAGTCTCGCCAGAATTGCTCGAACGATTAGGGGTCCAGACCGAGGCCGCACCCGTTGATCCGGTTGTCGATGTGCGAGAGACCGCGTTTCTCAATACGGCATCACAGTGTCTCCAGATGATTTCTGGCTGCTTAGAGAAGATGGAAACTGATATAGATTCGACCAGTCCTGTCATTGCAACCTACCTACGCGGTCTCAAGACCCTTTCGGCTGCTGCAAAATACCGGATCTACCCAGGACTCGAAGAGCCGCTGGCGCGACAACTTCAGATCCTGGAAGCCGCAGCGAAGACCGGCAATTTTTTGGACAGCGAAGCACGGCTAGGTCTTGGCAACGCCTTTCAGACGGTTCGTGCTGTTTTGGGCGGAGCGGCATCAGACAGCGATGTCATTCAATCTCCGAGGCCTGCGAGCAGCGCTCATCCCGCAGCAAAGACTTCGGCTGATCGGCCAGGCACTTCCGCTCCTGCGACGATTCGAATCGATCAGGTCAAGCTGGATCGCTTGATGACAGTGGTTGGCGAACTGCTGGTTGCCCGCGGGGCGATTCCACTGCTCGTCCGAAAGCTGAATGACGGAGCTGATAGCGCATCCGTAGAAAAAGATCTAAAAGAAGTCGGGTCCAGCATCTCCCGCATTGCAGACGAACTTCAGACCAGCGTCATGTCGATTCGTATGCTGCCGGTGAAAACTGTCTTCCAGAAATTCCCGCGCCTTGTGCGCGATCTCGCACGGTCTCTCGGTAAGGAAGTTCAGTTGGTCATCGAGGGAGAAGGAATCGAACTGGACAAGACGATCCTTGAACAGATCGGCGACCCGCTGGTTCACCTCATCCGCAATTCCGTCGATCATGGATTTGAGCCGCCCGAGGAACGCCGGGCAAACGGCAAGAACCCAACCGGGCAACTGACCCTACGAGCAATTCACGAAGCGGGCAGCGTCACGATTGAAGTGAAGGACGACGGACGGGGACTTGATGCCGATGCTCTCAAGAGGAAAGCCGTCGAAAAGGGTCTCTTGACCCCGGAAGCAGCGACCGCCATGAGCGAGGAGGCTGCATTTCAACTCGTCTTCCTGCCTGGGCTGACGACTGCGAAAAAAGTCACCGATGTTTCCGGCCGCGGAGTTGGAATGGACGTAGTTCATAGTAACGTTCGCAACCTGCAAGGCGCTATCGAGATTCGCTCGAAGCTCGGCCAGGGAACTTCGCTCCTGATCAAACTGCCAACCAGCCTCATGATCTCAAAAGGCATCCTGCTGGAAGCGGGCGGCCAGGAGTACATCCTGCCTCTCAGCAATATTCGCGAGATGACCAAGCTGCCGATTGAGGATGCCCACACATACAGAGGGCAAGCGCTGGTTCAGGTAAGGGGAAATATCTACTCCATGTTCACTCTCTCGAATATCTTGGGGCTTGTTTCAGCAAAAACAGCCGAACTTTCGGTTGCTATCGTTCAAGCGGGTGCCCTTCGATATGGACTCGTCGTCGATAAGTTTCTTACCGAAGTAGAGGTCTTGGTTAAGCCTCTCAAGGGTGGACTAGAGCAATGCAAGGAGTTCCAGGGCGCCGCCATCATGGGAGACGGACGAGTGGTGCTTGTCCTGAATGCACTTGAATGCCACAGCCTGCGTGGAATCGAATGCAACTAACTGACAGGCTGAGAACCCGCGATGCCTTGATGCCTCTGAAGGCAACGCCTTCGTCTGCCTCAACTCAATCGCTCGGCCAAATAATAGCGGATCTAGACTCGCTGAATCATGACACCGAGCAGGGGTTCTTGAGCATAGGCGGAAAACTGGCAGAGTTCATGCAAACGGTGAGTGTGATTTCGTCTGAACTCACCGCTTTGGCGAACGCGGAGCATGGGCAGAAAGCATCCCAGGCGCTCACACATGCTCTCGATCGCGCCACGAAAATGAGAGCGGCACATGGAGACCGTGACGGAGACCTCTCCGGCATGCTCCACAAGATCGGTCTTCTGAAGCGAACGTTATCGAAATTCGAGGAAACTGTATCGGCGTTTCGAACGTTAGGACTGTTGACGAGAATTGAGACTGCGCGGCTTGGCAGTACAGGTGCCGATTTCAGCGATCTGGCAAGCGATGTCAGCTTATTGGCGGATCAGGTCCATTCCAAAGTCGCGAGCGCTCTCATCATCGCTGACTCGCTGATCCCGCCAATCGAGAGCGCAATGCGAGAGATTTCTCACCTCGAAGCAGGACAGTCGAAAAATCTGCCGGCATTGATCTCCGGCACACTGGCCAGCTTGTCGTCGTTCCGCGAAGTGCAAAACAGGGCAAACGAATCGTCGGATCGATTGGGAGCCCAGTATGGCGCAATATCGGACGCATTCAAAAAGCTGATTGTATCGATCCAGTTCCACGACATTACACGGCAGCAAGTTGAACATGTGATCGAAGTGCTGCGGCGCCTCAGTTCTGAGTCTATGAAAGTGGACGGCAGTCCTTCCGCCCACTCGCGGGGTACCTCGGCGGTTCTGGCGTTGCAATCTGCGCAACTTGCCGATGCCGACAAGAAATTCAGGGCATCGGTCGAGTCGGTTGAGCGCAATCTCGAAGGCATTGCCAAGCATGTATTGGAAATGGCCGACGAGAGCCGGGCATTATCAGGTGTGCGCGAGGATAGGGAAGGATCATTCTTCCTGCCGATGGAGCGGGATTGCGGCGCGATTCTGGTCAGCCTGGGCCATACAGCAAATGCCGAGTCTGCAACACGGTCTACCCGGAAGGGATTGGCGGAGACCATCGGCCAAATGAGCGATCCAATTCAAGAAATACTCCAAATTGAATCCAAAATGCGCATGATGGCATTGAATGCCCGCATCAGCGCATTCCATTTGGGTGCGGATGGCAGTGCCCTCGACGTCCTGGCCGGTTCCGTGCAGCAGTTGGCGTCTGAATGCAGAGAACGCTCTGAATTACTCGTCACTTCGCTCGGCTCCATGAGTGAAGCAGCCACTCGCTCGCGCGGGGAAGACGAGCAAGATCCTGGCCGCGTACCAGTAAATGGGGGCGGATGCATGGACGAGCTACGCGATGCGGTCAAGGACTTGCATTCGGCGACCGAACGAAGCTTCGCCTTGATCTCTCAGATCGTCGCGCGTGGTGACAGTCTTGCTGAAGACCTTGTCTCGACACGCAAAGATTTCTCCGTAGGCACTCTCTTCGCGGAGGCTGTCACACATGCGCGAGGATCGATGCGTGAGATCGGAGACAACGCTCAAGGAGGCTTGCCGTCCGATGAAAGTGAAGAGTCGGAATCCGGGCTGGCCGATTTCATGAGTCTTTACACGATGCAGGCAGAACTCGATGTTCATAAGAATGTCACCAGGGATACGACCGGGACTGTGCCTACTGAGGGAGTTAAATCTCCATCTGGGGAAGCCGATGAACTCGGGGACAATGTGGAGTTCTTTTAATCAAGATGTAGCTCATGTCGCCAGTTGCCGAAGCTGACTTCCCGCATCCGGTTCCGAATTGCCAGAAAGCCATCCTCCATGCTTTTGAACCTTTCATCAGCGTGCTCGGCATCGATTGCGTCATTCGAGAAGTCATACATCACGACGACCTGGCAAACCTGCCTGGTGGATTTCCGCTCCCATAGGTTTCGCGGCTTATTAAGGCACCAGAGCGGCCGGTCGTTTGCAGCGCGGGCTGGATCGATGAAGCCCTTAAGGTATCCCTGCGGAACGTAGTGGTCTTTTCGATTGTGCGGAGGCTGGGGCATCCATTCATCCTAAGCCGGTCCAGTCAATCGTTACCAGATCGTCCGTCGTGCAAATCTACCTAGCTTCGGCGCAATTTACTGAATTACCTCCATAAACGCCGCAGACAAAGGCGATCGCTATCAACCATAGGTCACCATCACCAGTCGCAATGCCGTTACGAATCGAAGTATGCTCGTCAACTGAATCTCCGCTCTAGCGTTCTGTGCAGTGGGTGAAGCATGATGTTCATGCGACACTTCATAGACTCTTCCCGAACCTCCCTATGGACGCTGTACCGAGGAGCACAATCTTGGGCATGCGCCCCGGCCGTTTACCGACCGGGGCGAGATTCTTCGGGTATTCCGGCAGAAGAGTTCGAGATTCCAGTCGGATGCCAATATTGCTGGGTTCTACCCAAAACCAGAAGTTGTCGGGTTGTCGGTTTTTGGGGTTCACAGGCTGGAAGCCATGTAAAATCGGTGAGATTTGCACACATGTTGTCGGGAGCCCGACGAGTCTAAGTGTATATGCTTCATCAATTTGTATATTTTGTTTGATTAACAAGATTGTCTGGCGGAGAGAGGGGGATTCGAACCCCCGGTAGGGGTTTACCCCCTACAACGGTTTAGCAAACCGCCGCCTTCAGCCACTCGGCCATCTCTCCGCGTCTCTGGGGATTATACCGGAATTCGGTCTGGTGGCGCTTTCTGAGCTCGATTTCGTAGAAGCGCGAACCATTTCCTGGAAGAGTCCCCGCCAGCTTGACGGCTATCCAGACGTCTTCTCCGCCGCGAGCCTCGCCTTGTTCTCTTCAAACTGCTTGGCCGAATGTACCACCTGGTCGCGGGCGTAGGCCGCGTCGTGCCAGCCTTTTACCTCTACCCGTTTGCCCTCGAGGTCTTTGTAGATGGAGAAGAAGTGGGTGATCTCCTTGAGCAGATGCGGATAGATGTCGGTGTAGTTCCAGACATCGGAGAAGCGTGGATTGTTTTTTCCCACCGCCAGCACCTTTTCGTCCAGCACTCCCTGGTCCATCATCTCCAGCAGGCCGATGGGACGCACCTCCTGCACGCAGCCTGGGAAGCTCGGCCCCGGCACTAGGACCAGCACATCCAGCGGATCGCCGTCGTCGCTCAATGTGGAGGGAATGAAGCCGTAGTCGCCGGGATAGTGTACCGGCGAGTGCAGGTTGCGATCGAGCTTGAAGACGTGCAGTTGCTTGTCGTACTCGAACTTCTGGGTCCCGTCCAGCGGGATCTCAATGACCGCCCGAAAGACCTCGGGAGAGCGGTCGCCAATCGGCAACTCCAGATAATTGACCATCCTGTATGCCTTTCCTTGGGCGGCTTTTGGCTCCAGTTCAAGGAATTGAACCGGGGAGGGGAAGCCACCCTGACATTCTGCGCCGGCGGTGAAGACCGCGAGATGGGACCGGGATCGATCGCCCACGGACGAAGACCTGTCCGCGGGAACGTGGGACTTCCGCCGGAGCTACTATAATCATTCATGATGAAGGCGCATGTCTATGTCACGCTGAAGACTTCGGTCCTGGATCCGCAGGGCCAGACCATCCATAACGCTCTGCGCAAGATCGGATTTGCGGATGTTACCGCTGTGCGTCAGGGCAAGTACTTTGCGCTTACGCTCGATGAGGGGCTCTCGGCAGAGGCCGCGAAGGCCGAGGTCGAGCGCATCGCCCGCGAAGTGCTCACCAATCCTGTGATAGAAGAGTTCACCTACCGGATTGACGAATAGCGTTCCGAAGCTTCGGCCGGCGCTTGTGGTTGATCTCAAGAAGGCTGCGATGGGGACCATCTCCTCAGCGTGAGGGCCTGTTGTTCCGTTTTCCACGCCCATACAAGATTCAGGTATACTGAGCGGGGGCAACCGGAGGAAGCACAACGATGCGTTCTTTCCTCGATTTATTTTGTTCATCTGCAGTTTTTCGCTCTACTGCCGTTCTCGCGGCGATCCTTGTCTGGAGCTGTTCCGGCTATTGCGGACCGATCCATGACGCGTCTCAAGATGGCGATTTGGCTAAGGTTGCGGCGCTTTTGAATGGAAATCCCACACTGGTCTTCGACAGGGATCCCAGCGGTGCAACGCCGTTGCACCTAGCGGCTCGCGCCGGGCATAAAGACGTGGCGGAACTACTGCTGACCCGCGGCGCCGAGGTAAAGATCAAGGACAATGACGGGCATCAGCCCTTGCATCTGGCGGCGCTTGGCGGCTACAAGGATGTCGCGGAGTTGTTGCTGGCGCGCGGGGCCGAGGTCAACGTAAAAGACGGCCTGGGCGATATGCCGTTGCACATGGCCTCTCGCATGGGAAAGAAGGATATAGCTGAACTGTTGCTTTCCCGTGGCGCCGAAGTGAATGCCCGGGACGAAGCCGGCTACTCTCCCTTGCATCTGGCCGCTGTAGACGGCCACGACGACGTGGTGCAACTGCTGCTAGCCCGCAATGCCGACATCAACGTCAAAAACAACGATGGCGATACGCCCTTGCATCTGGCGGCACGCCTTAGCGAGAAGAATGCGGCCAATCTGCTGATTGTCCACAAGGCAGTGGTCAATGCCAAAAACAAGGACGGCAATACGCCCCTGCATCTGGCGGCATCCAGCGGCTCGGTGGAGGTGGCGGAACTGCTGATTGAGGCCAAGGCAGACGTCAACGCAAGAAACAATGCCGGTGATACGCCTTTAAAGGTCGCGACGCAGAAGAACAACAACAATGTTGTGGAATTGCTGCGTCAGCACAAAGGGCACTAGAGGGCGCACAGGCATCCGGCCTGCGCTGAACGTCCTTAGTTTCCTGTTCTGATTCCTTTCATTTCGCCTGATCTGAACGGTGGTTCCCTTTTGGGGACCACCGTTTTTGTGCGTTGAGCAATCTGAAACCAGCGCCTGCATGGTCATTTAGAATCCTTGCATGTGCGGAATTGTCGGTTATGTCGGTCCAAAGAAGGTAGTTCCTGTCATTATTGAAGGGTTGCGGCGCCTCGAATACCGCGGCTACGACTCGGCAGGCATCGCCGTGGGCAGTCCTTCCTCCTCTACCCTTGAGGTGCGGCGCGCCCCAGGCAAGCTGCACAATCTGGAAGAGGTGCTGCGCGAGCATCCTCTCGATGGCACCTACGGCATCGGACATACCCGCTGGGCCACGCATGGCCGGCCTACGGAAGAGAATGCCCATCCGCATCGGGATTGCACGGGCCGCATCGTCGTGGTTCACAACGGCATTGTTGAAAATTATCTTGAGCTGAAGCGCGATCTCACCGCCCAGGGCCACAAGTTTGTCACCGAGACCGACACCGAGATCATCGCCCACCTCATTGAACAAGTTCAGCAGGACGCAGACACAGCCGGCCAGCCGGTGACGCTCGAAGTTGCTGTTCGCCGCGCCGTCAAGCGGCTGACCGGGGCATTTGCGCTGGGTGTGCTTTCGGCTCTTGAACCGGACAAGATCGTGGTGGCGCGCTTCGGTCCGCCGGTGATTATCGGCGTGGGCGAAGGCGAGTACTTTGTCGCCTCGGATGTGCCGGGCGTGCTGCATCACACGCGCAACATCTACTTTCTCGCCGACGGAGACATGGCGATCCTGACCCTGGCCGGGGTTGAGCTGACGGACTTTGACGGCAACCCGATCCAGCGCGCCATCACCCGCATTCAATGGGACCCCGTGCAGGCGGAAAAGGGCGGCTACAAGCACTTCATGCTCAAGGAGATCTGGGAGCAGCCGCGGGCGGTTCGCGACACGACGCTGGGCCGCGTTTCGCTCGACTCGGGCAAGGTCTACCTGGGCGAGATGAAGATCTCAGACGAAGAGCTGGCGATGGCCTCGAGCATCAACATCGCCGCTTGCGGCACCAGTTGGCACGCGGCACTGGCCGGCAAATACATGATCGAGAGACTGGCTCGCCTGCCGGTGGATGTGGACTATGCGAGCGAATACCGCTACCGCAATCCCATCCCCGACCGTAACGCTCTCGGCCTTCTCATTACACAGTCCGGCGAAACCGCCGACACCCTGGCCGCGCAGCGGGAGATGATCAGCCTCGGCTCTAAGACCGTGGCCATCTGCAATGTTGTCGATGCCATGGTGGCTCGCGAGGCTCACGGCGCCATCTATACGCACGCCGGGCCGGAGATCGGCGTCGCCTCGACCAAGGCTTTTACCGCGCAACTCACCGCGTTGTTCCTGCTGGCGCTCAAGCTTGGCCAACTGCGTGGCCGTCTCGACACGGCACAGTCTGTGGCGCTGATCGAGGAGTTGAGCCGCCTTCCTGTGAAGATCGAGGAGGTTTTGCGCTCGCGTTCCGCGCAATGCGAACAACTGGCCAAGGACTTTTCCAATGTGAAGGATTTTCTTTACCTGGGCCGCGGCATCCACTTCCCGATTGCTCTGGAAGGTGCGCTGAAACTCAAGGAGATCTCGTACATTCACGCCGAGGGCTACCCGGCCGGCGAGATGAAACACGGCCCAAATGCTCTGATCGACGAGACTCTGCCGGTGGTTGTGCTGGCGACGCGCGACGAGTCCGATCCCGCATCAAAACTGCGCTACGAAAAGACACTGTCGAACATTCAGGAGGTCACTGCCCGGTCAGGACGCGTGATCGCCGTGGCCACGGAGGGCGACACGACGATCGGCGGCCTGGTGGAGCACGTCATTCACATTCCTCCGGCGATCGAGATGCTCTCGCCGCTGATTGAGATTGTGCCGCTGCAACTTCTGGCCTATTACATCGCAGTCCGTCGCGGCTGCGACGTAGATCAGCCGAGGAACCTGGCCAAGTCGGTGACTGTAGAGTAGATTTTCGGGGAGCCTTGCTCTACAGTGCAACCGCGGCGGGCAGAATCTCGTTCGCGTCCACCCATTGGGTGGGATAGTTGCCGGTGTAGCAGGCGGTGCAGTAGCCGGTGTGCTCTTTGCCCTCGCAACATTTCAGCAGGCCGTCGAGAGACAAGTAGGCCAGCGAATCGGCCTCGATGAAGCGGCAGATCTCGTCGATGGATTTGTTGGCGGCGATCAGGTCGCGCTTGCTGGGCGTATCGACGCCATAGAAGCACGGCGAGATGGTAGGCGGGCAACTGATGCGCAGATGGACTTCTTTTGCGCCCGCGCCGCGCACCATGCGCACGATTTTCCTACTGGTCGTCCCGCGAATAATCGAGTCGTCAATCAGCACGACGCGCTTGCCTTCAAGCAGATTGCGGCTCGGGTTGAGCTTGAGGCGGACGCCGAAGTCGCGCACCCGCTGCTCGGGCTCGATAAAAGTGCGGCCGACATAGTGGTTGCGAATGAGGCCGAGACGGAAGGGAATGCCGGCTTCTTCCGCATAGCCGAGCGCCGCGGTAACTCCGGAGTCGGGGACGGGCACGATGACATCGGCCGGCACTCCGGATTCGCGGGCGAGCTGGCGACCCATCTCGTCGCGGCTCTCCTGCACCCAGCGGCCAAAGATGCGCGAGTCGGGGCGCGCGAAGTAAACGTGTTCAAAGATGCAACTGGATTGCGGAACGCCGGTGGCGTACTGGCGGCTGGTGACGCCGTCTTCGGTGACCATGACCAGCTCGCCGGGCAGAACGTCGCGCTCGTACTCGGCGCGCAGCAGATCAAGGGCGCAGGTCTCTGAGGCAAAGACGATCGTGTCGCGGCCATCGGGATTCTTGATGCGGCCCATCGAAAGCGGCCGGAAGCCGCGCGGATCGCGGGCGGCGAAGATGCGGTCGCGGGTCATCATCACGATGGAAAATGCGCCATCGATCTGCGAGAGCGAGTCGGCAATGGAGTCAACGAGCGTCCCAGCCTTCGAGTGGGCGATCAGTTGGACGATGATTTCGGAGTCCGATGTGGTCTGGAAGTAAGCGCCATCGCGCTCGAGGCGCGCGCGCACGTTGCCCAGATTGACCAGGTTGCCGTTGTGGGCGATAGCGATGAGGCCTTTGGTGGAATCGACGCGAATAGGCTGGGCATTGAGCAAAGCCGAGTCGCCCGTGGTGGAGTAGCGGGTGTGGCCAATGGCCATCGTGCCGGGCAGCTTGGAAAGGACTTCGTCGGTGAAGATCTCCGAGACCAGGCCCATGCCTTTGATGTTGGCCAAGTGCTGACCGTCGGCGGTGGCAATGCCGGCCGACTCCTGCCCGCGATGCTGCAGGGCATAGAGGCCTAGATAGGCCTGACGGGCTGCGTCGGGGTGGCCGTGGATGGCGATGACGCCGCACTCTTCGCGGAGCTTGGGGTCTTCCTGGTGGACATGCATGGAATCCCAGGTCCCCAAATGCGAGGGACCTGGGGCACCCAGGTTTGTTGTATCGGCGATACCTTCGACCCCCTGAAAGAGCAACCCGCTCATGCCATGACCTCGCCATGGAGAGTGGCTTCCAGGGCTAAGGCCCAGGGCTTGCGCAGATCGGCGAGCGGCGCCGAGATGAAGGGTTCGCCATCAACCGTGATTTCCAGGCGGGTTCCGCCAGTGGTTCCGATGCGGGCGACAAAGAAGCTGTACTCTCCGGCCAGAGCCTCAATCTTCTCGATGTTGTCAGGATGCGCAGTGACGAGCACCGTGGAAGCCGGCTCGGCGAAGAGGCCGAAGAGCGGATGAACCATGAGCGAAGAATCCTGCTCGACGGTTGCGCCGATTCCCTTGGGAAATCCTGCTTGAGCCAGGGTGACGGCGATGCCGCCGTCCGAGATGTCGCGAGCGGAGCAAAGCAGCTTGCGTTTGGCCAATGCCTGCAACAGCGTGTGGAGATCTGCCTCGGCATCAAGATCGAGCGGCGGCGGCTGACCCCAGATGCCGCCCAGCACCGCGTGCGTATATTCCGATGCGCCAAAGGCCGCAAGATCGGTCGTAGCGGTCTCCTCAGGTGCGTCGGCGTCTTCGTGCACCACCGGCTCGGCGGCGTCGGTATCGACGGGATAATACCGCATGGGTTCCGGATGGAAGGGAACCTTGAGACTTGGGTCGGGCTCCTTACCCTTGGGGATGGGCCAGAGCAGCAGAACAGCGTCGCCGGCTTTCTGGAAATCCGCCGGAACGGCTTTGGTCACATCGTCGAGAATGCCGACGATGCCGAGGACCGGAGTTGGATAGATGCCTTCGCCGCGCGTCTCGTTGTAAAGCGAGACATTGCCGCCGGTGATGGGGGTGCCCAGAGCCGTACAAGCCTCGGCGATGCCGTCGATGGCCGCCGAGAGCTGAGCCATGATCTCCGGCTTCTCAGGGTTGCCGAAGTTGAGGCAGTTGGTGGCTGCCACGGGCTTTGCGCCGGTCATGGCAACTTTGCGCGCGCACTCGGCCACGGCGTGCATCGCGCCCAGCTTGGGATCGAGGTATGCCCAGCGGCCGTTGCCATCGAGAGCCATCGCCAGCGCGCGTTCGTGACCCGGCGTGCCGGTGCCCTTGATGCGCATCACGCCGCCCTCGCCGCCGGGGCCAATGACGGTGTTCGTTTGCACCATGGTGTCGTATTGTTCGTGAACCCAGCGTTTGGAGCAGACGTTGGAACTGGCGAGCAGCTTCTTCAAGTCCGCAGTAAAGTCGCGATCCTCGGCCAGCTTGGCCAGCATTTCTTCTGAAGGTTCAAGCGGAATCGGTGACTTCCACACGCCAACCGGGCGATGGTAGAGCGGTGCGTCGTCAGTGAGCGACGCGTTGGGAATATCGGCAACCAGTACGCCGTGATGACGGATGCGCAGCCGCGATTCGGACTGAACCGTGCCGACAATGACGCCATCCAGGCCCCATTTTTTGAAGACCTTGAGAACTTCCTCTTCGCGGCCTTTGATGGCCACCAGCAGCATCCGTTCCTGGCTCTCAGAGAGCATGATTTCGTAAGAGCTCATGCCGGTCTCGCGCTGTGGCACTAGGTCGAGTTCAACATCGAGCCCCACGCCGCCGCGTCCGCCCATCTCGCAGGTGGAGCAGGTCAGCCCCGCCGCGCCCATATCCTGAATGCCGACGATCACGCCTGTCTTCATTGCTTCGAGGCAGGCTTCCATCAGCAGCTTTTCCATGAAGGGGTCGCCGACCTGGACGTTTGGACGTTTGGCTTCGGTTCCCTCGTGGAACTCCTCAGATGCCATCGTCGCGCCGTGAATGCCGTCGCGGCCCGTCTTGGCTCCGACATAGATCACCGGGTTGCCTGCACCGGTTGCCTTGCCGTAGAAAATTTCGTCTTTGCGGACCATGCCGAGAGCAAATGCGTTGACCAGCGGATTGCCGCTATAGCAGGCCTCGAACTTGGTTTCGCCGCCCAGACAGGGCACGCCGAAACAGTTGCCGTAGCTGGCCACGCCGCCCACCACGCCTTCGACGATAGCGTGATTCTTGCGCACCAATTCCGGCTCATCGCCGCCGTCTTCGATCGGCCCAAAGCGCAGCGAATCCATCACCGCCAGCGGTCGCGCACCCATGGTAAAGATGTCGCGCAAAATCCCGCCCACGCCGGTCGTCGCGCCCTGAAAGGGCTCGATGTAGCTGGGGTGGTTGTGGCTCTCGATCTTAAAGGCGCAGGCCCAGCCGTCGCCCACGTCAATGATGCCGGCGTTCTCGCCCGGCCCCTGGACGACGAGGTCGCTCTTGGTGGGCAGCCGCTTAAGATGCACGCGACTGGACTTATAGGAGCAATGCTCGCTCCACATGACGCTGTAAATGCCCAGCTCGGTAAGCGAGGGGACGCGCCCCAGCGCCTGCTCGATGCGGCTGTACTCATCCGCGGTAATGCTGTGCTGGGCCAGCAACGCCGGCGTAATCTCAACCGGCTCGGGAACGACTGCAGAGGATGCTGTGGTCATCACGATTGCCTTAATTGTCGCACGACTGTCACATTCAGGCGGCAGCGGCTGGTGTGGAAAGCCGGGTCCAGTCCCAGATTCCGCGAATAGTGCGAGTTCCGCCGGCGGATTCCGGCTGCGGCTACGGGCCAAGGCGGTTTTGCCGGAAAGGCTTCGGCATGCGGGTACAGGAACAATGCTACAGCGGGCAAGGCTCCCCAGTAACGGAAGGCTTTGGCGCAAGGGCAAGGGCTGTGCGATACTTTGAGAGCGGATTCCCACACCCCGTGCCGGGATGGTGGAACTGGCAGACGCAGCGGACTCAAAATCCGCCGACCGCAAGGTCATGGGGGTTCGACCCCCCCTCCCGGCACCATAAAATCAATAGTTTATTCCAAGAAGGCCAAGGAAATCGTAGAGGACTGGAATTCTGCCGCTGCGGGGAAAGCTCCCCAGCAGCGAATTGAAAAGCGGTAAACAATTCTGGGAAGCCGCAGATCTGTATCTGCGCTAGTTCGACATCATCACTCAGGGACAACGGAGCCCAACCTATGCGCGGGGGCAGCATGCGCGTACGAATGGCCACCTGGTCCCCTTTTTTGGCAAAATGTTGCTTCTTGAGATCACGGCTGGCAAGGTCAACAAATACAGCATCCATCGGCTCGAAGAATGCACGGCTAGGAAAGCGCCAGATTCAGGTTGTCGATAGCTTCGTCCACTTCATGGTTGTTTTTGAATCCCACAGTGACGCAGTCGACGCCTGCATTCTGCATGGCAAAGCGCATGGCCGCAACCCGGTCTTCGTGGCGAAGAAACGTGCCGTTGCCGCACAGTTTCATGCTCACAACTCCCATACCTTCCTTCTTCACCTGTTTCACATGCTCCACAACTTCAGTCACGTCGCCACGATGGCCGTCATCAGGCACCGGCCCGTCCATGCTGGCGCCATTATGGTTCATACGAATCATAGCGATCTGCAGAAACTTGTTCCCCGGAACCTGCCGCAGCGCAGGAAGCCCGTGCACTGACGCTCCGCGTGAGAGGATCGTCTTTTTCGCCTGCGCTTCCAGCATGCCTTCCTGCCAGTGCGCGGTCTCGGCCACCCAGTCGGCTGTGCGCTGCCAATGCAACAACATAATGTCAAAGTATTCGGTGTTTGAAACGCGACGCATTTCATCAAAGCGTCGCAGCGGATCGACGCCCGGGTCGGTCGTAACTTTATTCATCAAGACGTAGCTGTCACGCGGAAAAGGCTTGAGTGCTTCACCTAGCATAGCCGGCGTCGCGTACGATTCCGCCGTCTCAAAAAAGCGAATGCCGCGATCGTAAGCATAGTGGATTAGCTTTGAGAACTCTCGCTGGCCCAACGCTGCCTGCACGTGGCCGTTGTTGCTGCCGGTACCAAAGGCCAGCCTTGTCACCTCGATGCCGGATTTGCCGAGGGTAACTTTGTCGGTAGCTGTTCGCCCCGTGGCCTCAAGCGACAGAGTTCCAACACTCGCAAGCGTTCCTGCAACGATGCCTGTCTTTAGAAAATCACGTCTGGAGTAACCATTCATCTTCAACCTCCGGCCTGGGGTTCGCGCAGGGCCAATTGCCGAGATGGTAACACGAGTGCACGTGTGCTGAATCTTTACTTCCAGGCGCAGGGAGCGGAACGCCGGGTCGAGAGTAGTCTGGGCGTTGTTTCTGAATCAACGGAACCCGGAGATTGGACGGAATTCGGGCTAACTTCCCATTTGCCAACACCCCCGGAATCATCAAAATTTGGGGACTCTCCACGGTCTTCTTTCGCAGGATCGACTCCCAGTAGGTCCCTACGCGATTTGGGATACCAACTGCGCGTCTTGGTTACTTCACCAGGAGTCGCATAGCAGCGCAAATGGAGCCGATGGTAGGTTTCTCGACAGCCCATCCCGCCCGCCTGCTCCGGATTTCCCAGACTGCGCGGGCTACTTCTTTCCGTTGTCTTTGAAGTTTAGCGCGAAGTGGTAGGTCGTGTACGAGTGGCTGGTTGTCACATTGGTCAGGAACTGGCCGCCGCCGAAGTAGGCGATGCCGCCGCCCAGGTTGAAGTGCTTATTCAGTTCATACCAGGAGTAGCCATCGATCTCCGCGCCCACATGGCGGCCGTGGTCGGTCTTGTTGTTCGCGATCGCGCTGCCCGAAATGTTGTAGATCGAGTCGAGCGCATCGGCCGCCCAGAAATCCAGACCCTGCACCGTGAAAGTGAGTCGCCGGTGGGGCTCAACGGTTAGACCCGCGCGCACTGCTTCAATGTTTTGCCAGCCGAACAGATCAGAGATACCAAAGCGGTCATGGGTTGTCGGATAGATCGTATCGAAGGTAGTGTGCGACTTGTTCTGCGCCGGATTGCTGTTGCCCGTTGCGTAGTCGAACTGCGTAAAGACACGCGGCTTGGCCAACCCATCGAGGAACTGGTATGCCGCGCCTGCCTGCACTGCCGAGGCTCGAATCGGCTGCGGCCCAACCGTGCCGGTTTCAAGAATTACCTCGGCTGAATAATCGAACGCCGTGTGGGCTTGCGCCTTGAAGCGCACACCGAAAGCCTTCTCGTCTTGCTTGCCGGTAGCCTTGCCATTGGCGGGTTCAACGACCGCCGCCGGCTGAACGCGCCACAGGAAGAATGGCTCTATGTTCGAGTGCGGTACAAGAAAATCATCGATGCGGCCGTAGGCTCCGTAGATATTGTTGCCTTCCTTATGCGGGCTCACGCCATAGGCCTGTGGCACCACGGCCGAGGCGGCGAATAGCCCCAAGTGCTCGCGCTTCAAGTTCAGGTTCAGCACCGCCGCATCGTAGGAGCGACCCTGATTGCGCCACTCCGAATTGGACATGATGGTGTTGTTGTAGTTGATCAGTTGCCGGCCCACGCGCAAGCTGAACCAGTGCTTCTCAGGCGCGCCGATCTCAACGTAAGCCAGCTTCAGATCCCAGCGGACCGTGCTCGGCGGGCCGGTCGGCGGCTTTTGAAAGCCTGAACGCGCGTCCTGCACCTGCGCCGTAATCCGCAGCCAACTGGGCGTACGCAGATCCACCTGGAAGCGGAAGCGGTTCAACAGGTACGAGTCATCGACCTTCGTCTTGAAGTTGGAATTGTTGTACGCCTCGTAGCGGAACCGCTCCTCGGCCTGCACATCGATCCACTTGGGAAGCTTTGCGTCGAGGGTAGTTGCAGGGGCAAAGTCGTGAAAGTCGTAGGGCGCTTTGGAGCCAGTCGTGCGAAATGCCGGGCCGTTCAGAAAGCTCAACGGGTTCGAGGCCGACCCGGTGATATATAAGCCATTGAGCCCGGATGTCGCGTTTCGAGTGGTGATGTCATCCTGCGCAGCAAGGGGCAGGACGGCAGTTATGGCAAAGAGAAAAAGCAAGACAGAGGTCGATTGGGGCAGCCGGCGCGGAAGTGCAGGGATCACGGCATGAGAAGTTCTTGGCGCCTTCAATTTTCCTTGGGATGTCGGAAGCTGAACTCGGATTTTGGGATCTGAATGAGTTGGTGCCTCAGGCCGCTGCCCGCGTGGTGCAACCTTGTCGTCTGTCAGGTGGAAACTCTTGATTTCGCAGTCCAGCTCCGCCGCCAGCTTTGTAAGAGCGTGGCTGGCTTGAGTGGTTTCATTGGAAGCCGTGGAGACACTGCTTGAAATTTCGCAAATGCCTGCCAGCGCCTGACTAATCTCCTGGCTTGCGGCCGCTTGCTGGGTTGAAGAGGCTGCGATCATCCCAATTTGCTCGCCGGAGCGGCGCGCCAGCGAAATAATGGCGTTCAGGGTTTGGCGGGCACTTTCGCTTTCCGCCAGTCCGGCGGCCACGTTGGATCTTCCCGTCTCCATCAAATTGAGGGTGTCGCGCGTCTCGCGCTGGATGCTCTCAATGGTGCCAGTGATCTCTTCCGTTGCGGACTTTGTTCGTTCCGCCAACCGCCGCACTTCTCCCGCCACAACCGCGAATCCGCGGCCTTGTTCACCCGCGCGAGCCGCCTCAATCGCTGCGTTCAACGCCAGCAGATTGGTTTGCTCTGATATTCCGTGAATTACCGTCACTACGTTGCCAATCTGCACGGAACGCTGCGACAGTGAGGTCATCTTGCTCACCGTCTCGTTCGTGAAATCGTTAATGCCATGCATCCGATCCACTGTCTTGCCGATTGCCGCGCCGCCCTCGGTTGCCGTCCGCGCGGCCTCCTGGCTGGCCACGTTAGCCTCTTCGGCGTTTCGCGAAACCTCGGCAACCGTGGCGGCCATCTGCTGCGTAGCCGTCGCGATCTGATTCGCCTTGCTGCATTGCGTCTCCACGTCGCTCGTGCTCTTTTCGGCGCAGGTTGAAAGCTCTATCGCTGCCGTCGTGATGGTTTCAACGCCCACTTGCATCGAGTTCAATAATCCCCGCACCGTGCCAACAGCCGTGTTCAGCGCGGTGGCCATGCGGCCGATCTCGTCCTCACTTTCAAAATCGATTGTTTTCGTTAAGTCCTTGGAAGCCATCGCCTCCAGAACGTTGGTCGCGCGGATCAGTGGCGGCACAATCGCCTTGGTCAAAAGCCAGCCGATAGCCCCACTCAGCAGTACTGTAAGAGTCAGCATCAACAGTGCGAGCAAGCGAACCGACTTGAATGTGGCCGCGGCATCCAGACAGCGCTGCCGGCTTGATTTCGTATTGGCTTCCATCGCCTTGGTCATTTCGGCGTCGGTACGCCGGAAGATAAGAGCATTGGATACCGTCTGTTTACTGGCCTCCGCCTTTTGTCCGTTTGCCAGCAGCGCCACGGTCTGGTTGCTGGCGGCTCGATAGGCCTCAAAGTCTGCCCGCATCGATTCGACCTGCGTTCGCTCGTCTGAACTGGCCCCCTTTGAAGAATAGGCCGCGACCGCAGCATCGAACGTCTGCAATGTTCGCTGGCGCCTGCTCTTGTAGTCATCGGTGCATTGGACCGTATCGCACAGCAGGATGCCCATGTCGGCCCGGCGAAATATCTGGATCGTCGAATTCATCTCAGACAGATTCTGCGCCGAAGGCAGAGCAATTTCCGCCAGGTTGGTCGTGGATTCGTTGATCTTGCTCATCCCGGTCAGGGCAATCAAACCGAGCAGAGCGCACAGGGCGCAAACCAGGCCAAAAGCTGCAAGGAACTTCCGCGCAACGGGCAAATTTCGGAATTTCTGCATGAACGTCTCCGTGTATGACACATCGGTTGCGCACCACGGCTGGCGAAAGGTGCCCGAAACCAGCTCATCCGAGAAGTCCCTTATGCGTCGCTATTGAGAGCGCGAATGCTATGACTATCGGGGGAATCTGAACAATCTTTACTCCAGAGTGGATGTATCCATCGCAGATCTCTCCAACGATCTGAATTTATGTGAAATGGGGTGGGGCTAAAAAAATGAGTAAAGACACAATGAAGATCAAACAACTGGACGCTGAATCTTAATCGCTGGAGCATCTTCGGAGAATATGAACTTGATTTCAGCATCGTAGGCCGTCGCTCCCTGCTGGTCGCGCCAGCTTGGGGTCTTGGTTTCGGCCTACAGGGTAGCGTATGACTTTCTCGGGTGGTCCTCAAGCGATCTTGCCTGCGGTGAAAGCCAGCCAGAGTGGTATAGATCGAGCTATTCGACGATTTCAGCGATTAGATTCCGCAGTGCGATTTGCAGGTAGTCTTTCTTGATTCGAGTTGAGACAAAACCGCCACATATATTGAAGAATGCCCTTGAAAGTGCCGATAATAATACGATGAAGCAAACTCAGCTAACCAGTTTTTGTTTCTTGATTTTCGCCCTTTCCCAACTCGCGGGGAGCGTTCCGGCTCACAGCCAAACGACGCTGGAAGGCAAGCAGACGCTCTCACTCAAGGAGTGCCTGGGCATTGCCATCGAAAAGAATCACACCCGTCCAGCCAGTCAGTTTGCCGTGGCCATAGCTGAGGCGCAGCATCGCCAGGCGCTGGCCGCGTACTGGCCGCAAGTGAACTTCAGCGGCGGCCTCAACGAGATGAGCGCCTCGCCCAATTTCGTCTACCCGGCAAGCACAATGTACATCCCGGCACAGTCGATTGCCGTTCCCGGCGGCAGCGCGACGGTCACCATTCCGGCCAATGCATTCGGACCTGGATTTCCGCCGGTCGCCGTTCAGATGCCGGTCTCCTTTCCAGGGCAGACGATTAGCACGACTACGCAGGTGTTCCCGATCCCGGCACAAAACGTCAAGCTGATGAGCCCGCTGACCGAGTCGGTTGCTGGCGACTTCAAATGGCTTCTGATGGATGGAGGGATGCGGCGCGGATACAAGGAGCAGTCTCTCGGCGCTCTGGATATTGCGAAGGCTGAGGTCCGGCGCACCGATCTCGAACTCAAGGCAGACGTCATACGTCTGTATTACGGCGCGGTGCTCGCTCGCCAACTGCACAAGCTCGGCCAGGACACGCTTGAGCGCATGGAAGCCACGCAAAGCATGACCGAGTCCCTTTACAAGGAGGGCTCAGGCACCGTAAACAAGACTGACTTCCTCGACAACAAAGTCATGACCGAAACAATTCGTTCCATGGTGGCGCCGCTCGAAGCCAACGAGGCATCGGCTGAGGCTGCTCTGGCCTATACCATCGGCTTGTCGTGGAAATCGACGGTTGTCCCCAAAGACGAAGAAGTTCCTTATCAGGAGTACGCCGGGGACCTGAATGAAATGGTCACAACGGCCTACGAATTCAATCCCGACTGGGCTCAAGTTGAAGCTGGGCTGCGAGCGCTTGAAGGCGAGCGAATCACTGCAGCTAGCGGCTACTATCCAAAGATCGGCCTCAAGGGCGAGTTGCACCGCAGATGGAACGGATACGACGGCGGGCTCTCTACCCCGCAGAACCGCAATGGCTGGTCGGTCGACCTTGGAGTCGAGATCCCGATCTTTAACGGCTTCCTCACCCAGGCCAAAGTTGCGGAGGCGCGTGCCCGGATCAACCAACTGAAAGAGAAGAAGATTCTCCTTTCAGAAGGCCTTGGCCTCCAGATCCGCAGCATGTTCATCGACATGGGAGCGAGTGAAAAAGTCGTCAAGGCAACAGCGGATGCCTCTGCCTCGGCTAAAGATGACACTGAACTGACATTGCGCGGATATCAAAGCGGCTTGGTAGCAACGGAGAAGGTAATCCGGGCTCAATTGCAGGAGGCGCTTGTAACCGCTGCGCGCGACAAGGCAATCTACGACCATATGGCTCTGCAAACGAAGATTGACCTGGTGGTAGGCAAGAGCGTTGAGACAGAGTTAAAGCCCGGTCGCTAGAGGAAAATAAAGAACGACGGCTTATTCTTCGCTGTCGCGGATCTGGATGGATTGAACGAGCGGCAAGGTTGGCTGAATTCCAAAGGATGAATGGGCCCTGATTGGAGATCGAACACGATGCAAGGCGCAGAAGTGCAAATCACCCGGCGAGAGTGCCTGACCCTTATGACCGGAGTTGCAGCCGCCGTTCTGTCGCCTGGACTCTGCCGCGGCGAAAAGCCAGGACACATTCTGCGTGTGGCGATCAGTGCGGATACGCTGGCCGGAGCCAATGTCAATGATGCGCGCGCCGCTTACAAAGTCTGGGTACGTGAGGTCACCCGCCAGTTTCCATCTACGATTGCCCAGATGGTTCCCGAGATCTTTCTCCCCTCAGAAGAATTGATTCGGGACGTTCGGCAGGCAATGATCGAATGCTTTGGCATTACCGCCTTGGAATATGTCAAAGTCGCAGATCTTATCGATCCGGACTATCTCCTGCTTCAGGACTATCTGTCTGAAGGCATGGAATATGTGTTGCTGGTGCACAATAGTAGCCCGTTTAAGAAACTCGCCGACTTGCGCGGGGCTCAGTTAGTGACACATTATCACCGCGATATGGTTCTCTCCCCGGCATGGCTGGGAACAATGCTTGCTGCGAATAACTTACCGCAAACCGATCATTTCTTCGCCAGCCAGAAACTGACTGACAACCTGAACCAGGTTGTGCTTCCGGTCTTTTTTCGCCGGACCGATGTAGCCTGTCTCGCGCGGCGGAACTGGGAAACAGCAGTTGAACTGAATCCACAGCTAGGCCGCGATCTTCGCTTTCTGGCGGTCTCTCCCAAGCTTGTCCCGATCGCCATCGCATTCCGGCGCGGATGCAGTCCAGAGGGACGCAAAATATTGATCGATTCGATTCTGAGAGTCGCTTCGGTGACGGCCGGGCAGCAAATCGTGGCCTTGTATCAGTCTCATGGATTCATCGTGCGGCCAACCTCGATCATGAACAGCACGATCGAAATGGTTCGTCAGTTTGAGCGTATCTCGACAGGCACACGGAAAGGAAAGCTCTGAAGCAGGCTTACTGGCGCTCTCAGGGAATTCGGAATGGAAATTTCTGGAGGAACGATCACCCGAAGGCAATGCCTGACAGGCACGGCAGCGACGCTGGCCGCTCTGCTCGCACCCGCGCTTTCGTGGAGCGAGATCAAGAGAGCCTTGCTGATTGTGGCGATCAGTGAGGAGACGCTCGCCGGCGCCAACGTCAATGACGCGCGAGCTGCCTACCGGGTATGGCTCAAGGAACTCGTCAATCAATATGGAGCCAAGACTGCCGAGCCAGTTCCGGAAATCTTCATCTCTTCCGAGGAACTCATTCGAGATGTTCACCAGAATACGATCGACTGTTACGGCGTCACCGCGCTTGAATTCGCAAAGATCGCCGACCTGACCGATCCGGACAATCTGGTTGTTCAGGACTACTTCTCCGATGGAATGGAGTATCTTCTTCTTGTTCACAACCAGAGCAGGTTCAAGACAATCTCAGACCTGCGAGGCGCAAATATTGTCTCGCATCTCCATCGCGACATGGCTCTGCTGCAGCCATGGTTGAGCACTGTGCTGGCGGATAACAACCTGCCTGCACCGGAGTCCTTTTTTGCAAGCCATAAGCGTAATGCAAGCCTGACCCAGGTTGTATTGCCAGTCTTCTTTCGCCGTTTCGACGGAGCCTGCCTGGCGCGCCAAAGCTGGGAGACCGCGATGGAGCTGAATCCACAGCTTGGCCGCGATCTTCATCCGTTGCTGGTATCGCCCAAGCTCATCCCGATCGTCTTCGGCTTTCGCCGTGGCACCAATCCGAGTGCGCGCAAGCTGCTTATCGATTCGATTCAGCGCGTTTCCACCCTGACCGCGGGAGCGCAGATTGTTGCTCTCTATCAGTCCAAGGGATTCGTTGTGCGGCCCATCTCCGTGATGAAGAATTCTCTTGAGATCGTGCACAAGTATGATCGGCTCAAGGCGCAACAAGGGCTATCGAAGGGAAAACAATGAAGACCGCATTTGCCATCACCGGGATCGCGCGTCGCACCACGGTGCTGGCTTGGACGGTCACGCTTGTCACTCTGGGCATCTTCGTAGCCGTTATGATACCGGAACAAAAACGGGACCTCCGCACTCAATTGGAATCCAAGGCCAATGGCGTAGCCGTGGCTCTGCAGGGCGAGGTTGCTGAAGCCGCCATCTCCGAAGATTATTCGTCCGTTGTTGAACACGCGATGCAGGTTCTCAAGGGCGATAGCGCCGTGGATTTCCTGGTGATTACCAAGAATGACGGCCTCTCCGTGGTGGTCGACCGCAAGGGCTGGCGCATGGAGCCAAGTATCGATGGATATTGGCATCCCACCCTGAGGCGGTCCTCAAGCGAACTCGGGATCGTTCCGATGTTCAACCGGAGAGTCTTCCATTACGCCGTTCCCTTCGACTACAGCAGCATTCAGTGGGGATGGATTCATGTCGGATTGTCGTTGGATTCCTACGACGAAAGTTCAAGGCAGGTCAATCTTCGCACCGGGATACTGGCAATCGTCTGCGTGCTGGTGAGCCTGATGGCTTCAATCCTGTATGCAGGCCGCTTCGTCAGGCCCATTCTGCAATTGCAGTCTGTCGTTGAGCGTATCGGCGGTGGAGATTTGTTGGCGCGCGCGGATATTCGCAGCCGGGATGAGATCGAGCAACTGGCTGATTCCTTCAACGGCATGGCGGACATGATTCTGCATCGCGACAAGGAACTTTCAGAAGCCAAGAGCGACCTTGAACGCCGCGTCACCGAGCGCACCCAGGAATTGCGCGAACAGATCGTCGCCAAAGACTCCGCGCTTGCGGACCTGGCGGATGCCCAGACGCGGCTTATCGACCTCTCTCGCATGTCAGGAATGGCCGAAGTCGCAACCGGCGTTCTGCACAATGTCGGAAATGTGCTCAACAGCGTGAACGTCTCGGCCACGATCGTCGCCGACCATCTGAGCGCATTGCGTGTCGGTCAGATCAGTGAACTTGCGCAGCTTTTGAATGACCATAAAAGCGATCTGAGCGATTTCGTGACCAATGACCCCAGTGGTAAGAGAGTCATCCCTTACATGAGCAACCTGTCGCGCCACCTTGAACAGGAACGCGACCAGCTCGGCAAGGAGGTGGCAGGGCTGCTGCAGCATGTCGGCCATATCAAGCAGATTGTCGCAATGCAGCAGACCTACGCACGCTCCTCCGGAGTTCTGGAGAAGGTCGCGCTCTCCGATGTCGTCGAAGATGCTCTGGGCATCACTAGGTCTGGCATGGAGCGTTACAGCGTCGCACTGGATATTCAGAGCGAGGATCTGCCGCCCATTACGACCGATCGCCACAAGGTCCTGCAGATCCTGCTGAACCTGATACGCAATGCGAATGACGCGGTCAGAATGTCGGAAAAGCGCGACCGGCGAATCGGCATTTCCCTGGCCCGCGTCGGTGAGAACCGCGTCTCGATTTGCGTGGCGGACAATGGAATCGGAATTCCCTCTGAGAACATGGTCCGGATTTTTTCTCACGGATTTACAACGAAGAAGGACGGCCACGGCTTTGGATTGCACTCTGGCGCATTGGCAGCAAAACAGCTGGGAGGTTCGCTCGCCGCCGCCAGCGACGGCCCTGATTTGGGAGCCACTTTCACACTGGAACTCCCGATCGCCGCCAGCAGCTTTGCCGGAGAGGAAGGGACTGCATGACAACTCTTGAGAACCGTTTCCGGCTGCTAGTCGTGGACGACACAGAGGCCATTCATGATGACCTGAAGAAAATCCTCTCACCCGAGGATTCAGGCGTTGATCTCTCTGAAGATGAAGCGCTGTTGTTCGGAGCCACGAGCGCGCCGAGAGTCGCTTTCGAGATCGATTCAGCATTTCAGGGCCAGGATGGACTCGAATGCGTGCAGCGCGCAATGGCTGAAAAGCGGCCTTATGCCCTGGCCTTCGTTGATGTGCGAATGCCCCCTGGATGGGATGGCGTCGAGACGATCGAACACTTGTGGAAGGTCGACCCCGACCTGCAAGTCGTCATTTGCACCGCGCATTCCGATTACAACTGGAACGACATCGCGCAACGCCTGGGTCTGTCTGACAACTTCGTTGTGCTGAAGAAGCCCTTCGACATCATCGAGGTTAGCCAGTTGGCGCACGCGCTCACTGCAAAGTGGACCGCGACGCATCAAGCCAGGATGCGTATGGATGAACTTGATCGGCTGGTTGCAGAACGCACCAAGGAACTCACGGATGCAAATACCCGGCTCGAGCTCCTTGCCGCTGCATTGGAGGCTGCCGCGCATTCCATCACCATCACAGATCCGAAGGGAACAGTCGTTTGGACCAATCCGGCATTCACGGCTCTCTCCGGCTACTCGGCCGAGGAGGTGCGAGGAACCAATCGCCGTGTTCTCAAGTCGGGGATGCATGACGAAGCATTCTACAAAGAAATATGGAAGACCATTTCTTCGGGAAATGTGTGGCGCGGCGAACTGGTCAACCGCCGCAAGAATGGAAGCCTGAGCCAGGAGGAGATGACGATCACTCCGGTCGCATCGCAATCCGGGGAAATCACGCACTATATCGCCATCAATCAGGACATTGCGGCGCGGAAACAGGCCGAGAGCGCCCTTCGCGAGGCGGAAGAAAAGTATCGAGTCCTCTTTGAAGACGCAGTCGTCGGTATCTTTCAGGCGACGCCGGACGGCAAGCTCTTGCACATCAACCGCGCCTTTGCGCGCATGCACGGATACGAGTCTCCGGCTCAACTTTTTGCGGAAACATCCGGAGGCTTGCATGAACGGTTTATCAGCTCCGAAAAGTTGAAGGAATGGTCCCAGGTGCTCGAAACCCATGGCACGATTCGCAGCTCTGAAATTCAAGTTCGGTGCAGGGACGGATCATGCAAATGGTTTTTGGCGAGCATTCGAGCGGCGCGCTCTGCCGATGGCAAGATCGTTCTGCACGAGGGCTCGGTAGAGGACATCACCGAACGCAAACTGGCACAGCAACGCGTCGACTTTCTGGCCTACTACGACGGGCTTACCGGGCTGCCGAACCGGACGTTGATGCGCGACCGGCTCAACCAGGCCCTTGCCATTGCTCGGCGAAAGCATGGATCGGTAGCGCTTCTGTTCCTCGATCTTGACCGCTTCAAGATTATCAACGATTCGCTTGGGCACTCATTTGGCGATTTGATCCTGCAACAGGCGGCAAGTCGCCTCAAGCATGAGATCCGCGAGGAAGATACCGTTGCCAGGGTCGGCGGCGATGAGTTTCTGATCGTGCTGAACAACGTGGTGAATGCCGCCGAGGTCGAGACCATTGCCGCACGCGTCGTCAATTCCCTCTCGGGTGAATTCACGATTCAGGGCCGATCGCTCAGAATCAGTTGCAGCCTGGGAGTTAGCGTCTTCCCCATGCACGGCGAAGACGCTGAGACGCTGATCAAGAATGCCGATGCGGCGATGTACAGCGCTAAGGAGAAGGGATGCAATACCCTGTGCTTCTTTACCGATGAGATGAATGCGCAACTGATGGAGAGCCTAACGCTCGAGAACAGCCTGCGATTGGCGACTGAGAAGGGGGAGTTCTTTCTCGTCTATCAGCCGCAGGTCGACATCGGCACTGGCCGCATCACCGGCATGGAGGCGCTCATCCGCTGGCAGAGCCCGGAGTTGGGCCTGGTCATGCCAGATCGATTCATTCGCGTTGCGGAGAACGCCGGCCTCATCACGGCAATTGGCGCGTGGGTTCTGAGAACCGCCTGCGTTCAGATGAAGAAGTGGCAGAGAGAGGGTCTCCCCGTGGTGCCGGTCGCGGTCAATGTTTCCGCCGTGCAGTTTCGCCAGGAAGGATTCAGGGAAATGATCCGGCAAGTCCTGCATGAGACGGGCCTTGACCCACGCTATCTGGAACTCGAACTAACCGAGAGTCTCTTGCTTTCCAATGCGGATGTTATGTTTGAAGTCCTGCGCGATCTGACGGAAATGGGATTGAAGCTGGTCATCGACGATTTCGGAACCGGCTATTCGAGCCTCAGCTATCTGCGGCAGTTTCCATTCACGAAACTCAAGATCGATCGGTCATTTATCAGTGATGTTGCGGTGAATCCCGACGACGCCGCGATCACGAATGCGATCATCAGCATGTCGAAGAGCCTGGGCCTGAAGGTTGTCGCCGAAGGGGTCGAAGACCTGGCTCAATTGTCGTTTCTCCGGGAGCATCAGTGCGATGAATTCCAAGGCTACTATTTCAGCCGGCCTCTAAGCGTCGATGACGCGGCAGGCAAGTTGCGAAGCCTGCTGGCGACAACTCCGGAATAGATTGGGGAAAGCTGCCGGTCGAGTTTTCCGAGATCAGGCAATTGCATCATCTAGTAAAGCGGACTGGCCTCCAGCCGCGCGATCCAGTGACTCTTCTTCTCTTTCAGCAGATCTGCGATCGTCAGCGGATGAAGATCTTCTTCCAGCTTCTCCAGAATCTCGTAAGCGAATGCTCCTTCGCCGTGAGCGTTCCACTCGCTCTGCAGCGACTTGACCGGATGGCTGCCGATGCGCAACGAGAACCACAAGCCGTTCTTTGTGGCATCTAAATTATTCGAAGATCCTACCCAGACGCGGTTGCTTGCCGTGCATCGAACCGCGAAGGTTCCGCGGCAAGGCTTGCGCTCTTTGAACTCCCGGATGGCTTTTTTCTTGTCCAAGGTCGATTGCATCTTGGCGGCTCCTTTGGCCTATGAGGCTTCGGCTACGATCTGCGGCTCCATGCCTAACTGGTGAGTTGTGCTGAATCTGGTGCGGTGAATGCGGCCGCTGCGAGTCTCTTTGCGTGATTCCCAACATCGATGGGCCAGGTAGCGGCAAGCTCCGCGAAGCGCTCGCAGTCTCCCGCAAACAGCGCCCTTGTGGCCTCTTCGAAGCCAGCTTCGTTTCCGGCCATCGCTGAGATAAACCGGTAGGCCGACTCGCGTGCGAGCCGCAGACGGTCTTTGCCCTGATTCGCCTTTCTGGCTTCTTCCACCAGCTTGCGCAGCACAACCGATGCGCCTCCAGGCTGGCTCGCCAGCCACTCCCAGTGGCGCGGCAAGAGGGTCACCTCGCGGGCCACGACGCCGAGCTTAGGGCGGCCAGGCTTTCGCGTGCTTGCATCCGAGTCTGCATGGTCGCTGGCTGGCACCGGGGCTGGTTCGACGGCAGCGATGCGCCGCCGAAGATCCTCCGGCGTCCCGCGAAGATCCTCCGGCGTCCCGCGAAGGTCCACCTCGATCACGTGGCTGGTTGTGTTATCGAAGATCAGTACCGGAACCAACGGGTTGTGGTTCACGGCCTCCTGCGCCTTGAGAGCAACCTCTTGGAGGTTGCCCAACGCAATCTGCCGCGTGCCGGCAAAGGCCGTGCAGGATATTGGAAGAGAATCGCCCATCACAGAACCTCTCGAAAAAGTTTTACCCGGATATAAATATATTATCCGGGTAAAACTTTTTCGTCAAGGATGGCTGTTGTAGGCCACGCGCCCTTCGCTGATCGTCCAGCGGATTTTGCCCTGCATCGCCCAGCCGTCAAAGGGGGTGTTTCTGGACTTCGATTTGCCTTCGCGAACGTTGTAGCTCCACTCGGCCTTGGGGTCGAAGACGACCACGTCGGCATAGCTGCCCACGGCGAGGGTGCCGCGGCCTTTGAGATTCAGCAGAGCCGCCGGCTGTGCGCTCAGCATGCTCAGGACGCGGCCCAGCGGCAGCTTCCACTCCTTGTGCAGCCAGCGCAGGCTCAGTCCCAGAGCGGTTTCCAGGCCGATGATGCCGTTCGGCGCGCGCTCGAACTCGATTTCTTTCTCGTGGATGGCGTGAGGCGCGTGGTCGGTGGCGATGGCATCGACAACCCCGTCAAGCAAGGCCTCGATCATGGCGTCGCGGTCGACGGCTGACCGTAGCGGCGGACACATCTTGGCGTTGGTGTCATAGAAGCCGACATGCTCGTCGGTGAGCAGGAAATGGTGCGGGGCGACTTCGCAGGTGACGCGCAGTCCGTTGCGGCGAGCCTGGCGAACGGCTGCCAGCGCGGCTGCCGTCGAAATGTGGGCCACATGCAGATGCGGGCGAGCCTCGCGCAGTTCACCGACCAGGCGAATATCGCGCTCGACGATGGCCGACTCGGCCTCGTTGGGCCAGCCACGCAGGCCAAGTTTGAAAGCCACTGCCCCGGCGTTCATGCTGGCGACTTTGTCGGCAACGTGCGTAATGCGCGTGTCCTCGGCATGTTGGATAACGCTCAGGCCGACGCGGGCCGCAGCGGCCAGAGCCTCGCGCATGACGCTGTCTTTCAGGATGGGCAGGCCGTCGTCGCTTACGGCTACGGCACCGGCTGATTTGAGGGAGGCATAGTCGTTGATTGCTTCGCCCTTGGAACCGCGTGTGGCTGCGGCAATCGGGAAGACGCGGACCACCGCGCCGCGTTCCGGAGCCTGCATCCAGCGTGTGGTCTCAGACGAGTCGTTCACCGGCGTTGTGTTGGGCATGGTGGCAACGGCTGTAAAGCCGCCTGCCGCTGCCGCCGCCGTGCCGGTTGCGATGGTCTCTTTGTAGCCCTGCCCCGGCTCGCGCAGGTGGACGTGCATGTCGATCAGGCCGGGAGCGACCGTGAGCCCGGTCGCATCGAGGACCTCAGCTCCGTTGATAGCTTTCAGCTTGCCCGGACCGGCGATCTCGGCGACACGGCCGTCCTTGAGAAAAATGTCCTTGGGGCCGTCGACGCCCGCTGCCGGGTCGATCAGATGGCCGCCACGAATTACTAAAGCCGTCATGCGCGGCCTCCTTGGTCTGCGGATTGCATTCCTCCCGGAGGGAGAGAAAGAAAATAGCCCAGGGTGAAACCCTGGGAATTGTTTGGTCCAAGAAGTCCCCGCCCTGGAGGGGCGGTGCGATATATGCGATTCAACATGCGCATTTCTATTCGCCCCTCCGGGGCGAAATCTCCTCTTTGCATCGTACCCAGGGCTGCGCTTCGCTTGCCCTGGGCTATTCTCGATCCACCCCTCCGGGATGATCGGCAACGATTCGATTCCAGAAGGGGAAACATCAACCCTTCGCCAGCAACGCCCGCTCGACGACAGCCATCCGAATGGCAACGCCGTTCTTGACCTGTTCGAGGATGGCGGATTGGGGGCCGTCGGCAACGCCAGCGGTGAGTTCCAGGCCGCGAATGATGGGGCCGGGATGCAAGACCACGGCTTTTGGCGCAAGCGAGGCCAGTCGCTGACCCGTGAGTTGATAGCTAGCTTTGTACTCTTCGAGATCGAGTTGAAGTCCGGAAAGCCGTTCGGCCTGGATGCGCAGCATCATCACCACCTGCGACTGGCGAAGCGCGGCCTCGAAGTCGCGTTCAACGGTGATGCCGGGGCCAGCTTGCGCGGCCAACTCTGGCAACAGCTCTTTTGGCCCACAAAGTATCACCTTTGCGCCGAGCCGGGGCAGCAGCAGCATATTCGAGCGTGCCACGCGGCTATGCAGAATGTCGCCGGTGATGGCGACAGTGACTCCGGCCAGAGTTTCTGCATTGACGGCTTCGACTCCCGGCCGCAGATGGGCAAGCATCGTGCGCAGGTCGAGCAGCGCCTGGGTGGGGTGCTCGTGCATGCCGTCGCCGGCGTTGAGCACCGGCAGGCGGGTCTCGGCTTCGAGCAGCCAGGGCGCGCCGCTCGAACTGTGCCGTAGGATGATCGCTTCAGCTCCGAGGGCGCGAAGGGTCAGCCCCGTGTCTTTGAGCGTCTCGCCTTTCTCAATACTTGAGCTAAGGCTCGAGACCAGCGTCGTATCGGCGCCTAGACCTTTTGCGGCCAGCTCAAAGCTGGTGCGGGTGCGGGTCGAGGATTCGTAAAAAAGCAGCGCGATGCGGCGCTTGGCCAGGATGCGGGCGCGTTCCAGCGGTTCTTGATTCTCAAGAACCGTGGCGCGCGCGAGCAGATGGCTCAAGGCTTCAAGAGTCAGGTCCTGGCAGGAGAGCAGCGAGCCGGGATTGTATGGAAACGGCGATGCGGCGACCGGCGGAGTGTGAAGCGGGCGGCGGGCTGAAGTTGCTGTCGGGCTCATTTTTCTAGCTCTTAGCTTTTAGCTGTTAGCCCTTAGCTAAGAGCTAAAAGCTGCCTTTCTCAGTCGACCCGCTCGACCAGCAGAACCTGCTCGTCGTTGTCGACTTCTTGAAACTTGACCTCGATAATCTCGCGACTGCTGGTGGGCACGCGCCTGCCGATATAGGTAGCCTCGATCGGCAGCTCGCGATGTCCGCGGTCGATGAAAACTGCCAACTGCACGCGGCGCGGGCGTCCGTGGTCGAAGAGGGCATCCAGAGCAGCCCGGATCGTCCGGCCGGTGTAGAGCACGTCATCGCAGAGCACCACGTCGCGGCCGTTGATGTCAAAGCCGATGGCGCCGGGAGTGACAATGGGGCGCGCGCCGGCTGTGGAGAGATCGTCGCGGTAAAACTGAATGTCGAGCACACCGGTATCGATCTTGCGTTTCTCGATGCCGGAGATCAGCTTGCCCAGCCGTTCGGCCAGCGGAACGCCACGGCGTTTGATGCCGACCAGCGCCAGGTCTGCGCTGCCATTGCTCTTTTCGACGATCTCGTGGGCCAGGCGCACCAGGGTGCGCTCGATCTCCGAGGCGGACATCAGCCTGCCCTTGGTGCGCAGGGAGGGATTGCTTCCGGTTTTCTTTTGGGCTTCGCTCATGGGTACTCTCTTGCTGCTTGTCTCTCGCAGGATCATACGAGGGTTTTGTGCCGGTGAGCAAGCTGTGAAGAAGTGGGACGGAATAACGTCCCGCAGCTACGCCGGAAAAGGGGGTGAATTAAAGCTGCCTGCGGGAAAGAGTTGCTAAATCTCAGGCCGGCGGCTCCGGGCAAGCATCCGCGCCCCGAGCGCGCCTCCGCCGACGGCGAAGAGCAGCAGGAAAAGCGAGCTGAATGCAAAAGAGGCTGCCCACATCCCTGCACGGCCCTCCGGCGAAAGAATCGAAGCTTGCATGTTGCCAAAGATGGCCTGTGCCTGGGCGGCATCTGCGGGCGTCATTCCAGCGAGCGACTGCTGAGTTCCCTGATGAAGCCGGTCGACGAAGGCGCTGGAGTACTCCGCATCAATGTTGTTTGAGTGATGAAAGACGTAGCGATCCACATACAAAGCGCCGCCACTAAAGCCGAATGCCAGCCACGCGGCCATCAGGCCAGTGACCAGTCCGATGCGCGCGCCGGCTCCGAGGGTGATCCAGGCCGGGCGCTGGCTGCGCATGTAGAGCACCACGGCCCAGGCCGCAGCCGCCGTCATCAAAATCCATCCGGCGATGCCCACGGGTGAGAACGACGAGCAGAGCAGGCCCGCCGGAATCGCCATCGCCAGAGCCGAGCGCAGACCCGGCTTCCAATCGATGGTGGCGGCATCCCGCGCACCTTCATCCAATCTCTCTGGCTGGCTCTGCCCGGCGGAGCCGTCGGTTGCGTAGACCAGTTGCGGCAACCCGCAGGTGGGGCAGTAGCAGCTCTCGTCCTGTACGGTCTGGTGGCAGCGATTGCAGGTCATTTCCATACTCTTATGAGCCTATAGCATTCCGCTTCAGCTTGCGCGTGCAATTCGCCGCGACGGCCGCTGCCGCGCTGCCTGTTAAGCTGGGCGCATGGCCAGGCAGGACTCGGAAGCGGAGAAGATCGTCAGGGTGCGCGAGCGGCTGCTGGAGTGGTATGGCCGCTGCCGGCGCGACCTGCCCTGGCGGCGCACCCAGGACCCCTACGCCATCTGGGTCTCCGAAGTCATGCTGCAACAGACCCGCGTGGCCGTGGTGGTCGAGCGTTATCAGGCCTTCATGGGGCGCTTTCCCACTCTGGTCTCTTTGGCTCTGGCGCCCGAGCAAGATGTACTGGCCCTCTGGAGCGGCCTCGGCTACTACCGGCGTGCGCGCATGTTGCACAAAGCCGCGCAGTTTGTGGCCAGCCATCATCAGGGCAATCTTCCGGAGACCGCAGACGAGCTGCGCCTGCTGCCGGGAATCGGAGCGTACACGGCCGCAGCCGTTGCCAGCATTGCCCACGGCGAGCCCGTAGCCGTAGTCGATGGCAATGTCGAGCGCGTGCTCTGCCGCCTCGAAGGCTGGAAGGCCGGCAGCCGCTCGGGAGGCGGCGCCCAGCTCCGGCGCAAGATAGAGAAGCTGGCCGGTAAACTCGTCTCACCGCTGCGGCCCGGCGATTCGAATCAGGCCCTGATGGAGTTGGGCGCAACTCTCTGCCTTCCGCGCAATCCGCAGTGCAGCACCTGCCCTATCGTCGCCGACTGCAAGACGCAGGGCGAGCACCAGACCGCGCAGCGTCCGCCGATGCTCTGCCGCGAGATCGCCCATGCGCTTTCGGTGCGCACCGGGAAGATAGCCGTCCAGTCCAGCCGCGAGGTGCTGCTCGAACAGCGACCCGCCTCGCAGACCGTGATGCCGGGCTTGTGGGAGTTGCCCCGGCTCACCGACTCGGCCGTCCCTGAGGATGAGTTGCGAATGACCCTGCGCCACGCCATCATGCAGGTGAACTACTACGTCCGCATCCGCACCGTCTTTGAGGACGACATCGACGCCATGACCGTCCCTGGCGGTGAGCGGCGCTGGGTTCCCCTTGGCGAAGCGGCGGGGATGGCGCTCACCGGCCTCACACGCAAGGTACTCGCCCGCGCCCATCTGCTGGCCCCGACGCCGCTCGACGCCATTGCCCCACAGCCAGACGAAGACGTACTCTGAAGATCGATTGAGACGTGCCGCCAAGTCTGCGCGTCCTCAACTGGGAGATCCCATGAATCGCAAACTGGTTTTTGCCGCCGTGGCCGCGGGCATCGTGGCCCCCACATTGATGTGTGCACAGACAAGCCCGGTTCCTGCGGTTCCAGGCCTGCCACCGGCCGCACAAGCCGCTGCCGCCTCCATCGACGCAGAAAAGATTCGCGTGCACGTTCGCTTCCTCGCGCTTGACCTGCTCGAAGGCCGCGGCCCCGGCCAGCGAGGCGCGGAAGTGGCCGCCGAATACATTGCTACACAGTTTGCCCTCGCAGGCCTTGAACCGGCCGGAGACAACGGTACGTTTTTCCAGCGCGTACCGCTCATTGCCGTCCATACCATCGAGGACAAAACGATGTTTTCGTTTGTCCCCGCCACCGGCCAGCCCCGCGACCTTGCCTATGGCACAGAAATCGTCGCGAAAGATCAGACAGGCCAGCCCACGGCGGATTTCGACGCGCCCATCGTCTTTGTCGGCTATGGCATCCACGCGCCGGAGTACAAGTGGGACGATTACGCAGGTGCTGATCTCAAGGGCAAAATCGCCCTCGTCATCGTCAATGAGCCGCCCTCGAACGACCCAAATTTCTTTACCGGCAAGGCGCTCACCTACTACGGCCGCTGGACCTACAAATACGAAGAGGCCGCGCGCCGCGGAGCTGTTGGTGTGCTGGTCATTCACCGCACCGATCTGGCCAGCTATGGCTGGGATGTGGTGCGCAACTCGCAGGCTATCGAGAAGAGCTATCTTGAGGGCGATCCCTCGGCCACGCTGCGTGCGGCCTCCTGGATTCAGCATGACGTGGCGCAGCGCCTCTTCACGCAGGCCGGCCTCGGCGATCTAGACAAGGCTATCGACAAGGCCGGGAAGCCGGGGGCCTTTCACGCAGTCGAGATGAATGTGCGGCTGAAAGGCCACGTCGAAAGCCGCGTTCGACGCTACGTCAGCTCAAATGTCGTGGGCCGCGTACCCGGCGAGAGCAAGACGAATCAGGCCGTCATCTACACCGCCCACTACGACCATCTCGGCATCGACCCCGACGCCAAGGGCGACAACATCTACAACGGCGCGGCTGACAACGGCACCGGCTGCGGGGTTCTTCTTGAACTGGCCCGTGCCTTTGCGCAGTCGCCCGTCCGTCCGCCTCATTCGGTCTACTTCTCCGCCGTCACCGCTGAGGAGCAGGGCCTGCTGGGCTCGCAGTTCCTGGGAATGCATCCGCCGCTGCCCGCCAGCCAGATTGCGCTCGACCTCAACTTCGACATGATCTTGCCCGTCGGGATTCCACGCTCGGTGAGCCTGGGCGGCGCAGAACGCATCGACTTCTGGCCCACGGTTCAGACGGTCGCCAAAGCCTTCGATCTGGCAGTTGAACCCGACCCGCGCCCGGAGGCGGGCAGCTACTACCGCTCCGATCATTTTTCCTTTGCCAGAGCGGGCGTTCCTGCCTTCTCGGTCGATCAAGGCGATCTCTTCGAGGGCCGCACTCCAGAGTGGGGAAAGCAGCAGGCCGAGGACTACGAGGAACACCACTACCACCAGCCCTCCGACGAGTATCGCGCCGACTGGGACTTCCGCGGAAACGCCAAACTGGCGCGCTTCGGCTTTGTGCTGGGCTGGCTCGCCAGCGATCAGCCGAAGAGCGTTGAATGGCTCGCAGGCGACGAGTTCGAGGCAGCCCGCAAGGCCAGCCGCGCGCAGTAGCTACGCATGAAGTGGGACAGGCAGGCACTTTCTGCCGTGGCGAACGCATCCTGGCGCACATCCGGCGCATCGAACGCACGTCAGGCAATTTGCGCGCTGCTCGCATTGTTGAGTGACTATCGCGCGCTCGGAAACTCAATCTCAAGAATCGATTTCAAGGAGGAACAATGGCAAGCAAAGCAAGTGCGGTTTGGACAGGTTCACTGAAGGAAGGCAAAGGCACCATTTCAACCATGACGGGCGTGCTGGAAAACGCGAAGTACTCCTTCGCCACGCGCTTTGAAGGCGCCGACTCGGGCACCACTCCCGAGGAGTTGATCGCGGCAGCCCACGCCAGTTGCTTCTCGATGGCTCTTGGCGCGCAACTCGGCGGCGCAGGCCTCACGCCAGAGAAGATCGAGACCAACGCAGCCGTCTCGCTCGGCAAGGTCGGCGACGGCTTCGCCATCACGCGCATCGTGCTCACCACCACAGCCATCGTTCCCGGCGCCACCAAGGAAGTCTTCGACAAGGCCGCTGCCGATGCCAAGGCCGGCTGCCCGATCTCGAAGCTCTTCGCCAACAACACCGAGATCACCCTCGACGCCAAGCTGGTGTAACTCTCGTTCGAAGGCCATGAGTGCCGAGCCATATGCGCCGGCCCTCATGGCTCAGTCTCTAGCAGGCGGATTTGACACCGGCAGCCGCATTTGCGAGACTCAGAACTGCTGCCGTTTCAGCGGAGATCGTTGAAACTGTGTCTTGTGCCGAAGTGGCGGAATTGGCAGACGCGCGTGGTTCAGGTCCACGTACTCGCAAGGGTGTGGGGGTTCGAGTCCCTTCTTCGGCACCATAGTACCGTGTAAAGCATTGATTCTAGAAAATTTAAATCTAGAAAAGATAGAAAATTGGGCAATTTCTACAGGACTATTTAGGACGCAGGAGCGCCATTTCAACTATGCGTGCTTAAAACAGCACGTAAGTCTTCTCTTCGGATTCACGCTTTCCGTCCTGAGAAAGTCCCAGATGGCATACTCCGACCAAGGCACGCGAAAACGCTGGATTCCCCGCGTGAGAACTCCGCATCTGCGCAGAATCAATGAATAACTGCTTTGCTGTTTTGGTGACTATACCAACGCTCAAGCCAAACAGCCATTTTGGTACTAATCCGGGCGTCGGACGTCCCTGTGCTTCCGTCCTTTGGGAAAGTGGTCTTTTGCGTGGCAATTACTACTGCCAAGTCTTGCTCGGAAGTCCACCGTACCGGGAAACCCATTGTGCGGCACATCTGAAATAAACGGCATCTCATCCCGACACGATGCCACAGCATTCAAAATAGCTTCGACTACCTTTTGGTTGGGCGAGCCTGCTCAATGTTCGACGTGACCAGATTGTCTTCATGCAGCGGGTTAATCATTTCTATCACCGCAGTAGCTACCAACGACACTGTGGAGCGTATGCTGTACCTATCCAGCATGAGACCAGCGACAGATTGATGCCGGCTTGAGAGACGCGACAGGCTAAGCACCCGCAAGCCTTTGCATTAGCGCATCCGGTATTTGGTTCAATGGGAGAACCCGATCGACAGCGTTCAGTAGAATCGCCTCGTGCGGCATGCCGAAAACAACAGACGTTGATTCATCCTGCGCAATATTGAAGGAGCCTGCCTGCTTCATCTCCAGCATGCCCTTTGCGCCATCGGCGCCCATCCCTGTCAACAATACGCCAAGAGCGTTTTTTCCCATACTGTGTGAACAAGAGGAAAACAAAACATCGACAGAAGGCAGATGGCGATTGACCCGCTCGCCCCTATAGACGTGAACGGCATATTCCATGCCTCTGCGGACCACGGCCATATGGTGTCCGCCGGGGGCCAGCAGCGCGTGTCCGGGGAGAATACGGTCTCCATCCTGCGCCTCCTTCACTCGAATCTTGCAGAGGGAGTCGAGGCGCTCGGCAAATTGGCGTGTGAAGGCTTCCGGCATGTGCTGAACAATCACGATTCCGGGAAAGTCGGCGGGAAGCGGCGACAGAAGATCTTTCAGTGCTTCGGTTCCGCCCGTTGAAGCGCCAATGGCAACGATCTTATGTGTAGCTGAAAAGTGGTAGGTCTTTCCGGTCGACGTGGCGGGCGCCGCAGTTGATGCGCTGGCGTCTCGCACCCTCACTCGCGCGGCCGCCTTCACCTTGGTGATGATTTCCTCAGCATGTTCAATGGTGCCATTGGAGACGTCCAGCTTGGGCTTCGACACATAATCGACCGCACCCAGACTCAGCGCGCGAAGTGTCGTGTCAGCCCCTTTGTCGGTCAGCGAGGAAATCATGACCACCGGCATTGGATGCCCGCGCATCAGCTTTTCAAGAAATGTAAGACCATCCATGCGCGGCATTTCAATATCCAGGGTGAGCACGTCTGGATTCAGCGCCTTGATCTTTTCACGAGCGATATAAGGGTCGCCCGCCGTGCCGATGACCTCGAGCCCAGGGTCCGAATCGATGATCTTTGTGAGTAACTGGCGCATCAATGCGGAGTCGTCCACGATGAGAACCTTGAATCGAGTCGCCATATGCAGGCTGCCTCACCTCAGCCATAAGGATTGCGCTTTGTACTAATCTGCTTGCTCATCGATCTTGTTTCAAAAAAACAGCTTCAGAATAGCGTGATCTCACCGCCAAATTGCCCCTGCGTTGCAGGAGGCTTGAAGCAAGAGCCTTCAGCCTTGATGATCTTTGGCAGGGCCGAACCATTCACAGTGTGCACAGTAGCTCTTCCTGTGTCCGTACGAAAGAATAGATGGACTGCATGGTTTCCTCCCAGCCGCTCGGCAACGAGAGGAATTCGCTCGGTGGCAAGGAACGTGCGCACAAACTCGGCATTCTCATCTCCTATCTGGAGCATCTGTATCCCAGGGAGCACGTTACCTCCGCCAAATGCTTTGGCAATGAATCTTCTTCGATCGCCTCCGAGCTTCATGACTTCGTTGATCAGCAACTCCATCGCATGGACTCCGCATCGCGGACTCTTATCACCCTTAAGGCACCTTGGCAGCAGGATGTGGTTCATTCCACCAGCACAGAGTACCGGGTCGTACATGCAAACGGCAACGCAGGAACCCAGCAACGTATCCATCACAACAGGCGACTGACTCGCCGCAACTTCGCCAATGTAGAGAGTGATCCGATGCCTGCCAGCCGGATACACGCGAGTCGACGCCTTTTGCCTCGCCCCTTCAGAAAGGTCGCTTCTGACCGTTAGATTGTAGACAGAACCGCAGTGTTCTGCCTGGCGCGAAACGGAACTCGTGCGGACGTTCATTGTTCCACATCCCGCAACCGATACATGGTTCGATTCAACGGCTCCAGAATACTGTGCAACCAGGGGATGTGTTCCGAGTTACCAAGAAAAATATATCCTCGCGGCTTGAGATGGCGCACCATCTTGCGCAAGAAGACATCTTGCGTGTCCTGATTGAAGTAGATGAGGGCATTGCGAAAGAAGATAACATCGAAGAGGTCTTCGAGTGGCCATCTGGCATCCTTCAGATTGATATGCTTGAACTGCACAAGCCGGGTGACTTCCGGCTTTACTTTCACCTGTCCGCACATGTCGTCTTTGCCACGAAGAAAGTACTTTTTCTGCAGCAGCGGCGCCACGCTTGCCAGCGAATCGGAACTATAGATTGCTCGTTGGGCCGTTGCAAGGACTTTCGTGTCGATGTCGGATGCGACAATCTCGATCTGCCAGGAGCCGGGCAAGAAAGAGAATCCAGAGAGCCCGGGGCGCGCGGTCTCGTTTCGCAGTGGAATCGGGCTCTTGACTCTGCTTTGAGTTTTCAGCGCTTCAAGCAATGTAATGGCGATCGAATAGGCTTCTTCACCGGTGGACGAAGCGGCGCTCCAAACTCGAATGCTCTTGGCGCCGCCGCGTTGTGCAGCCGATTGAATCGCCGGCACAATCGTCTCTGCAAGAAAATCGAAGTGATGCCGCTCGCGAAAGAACGACGTTTTGTTGGTCGTAACGCAATTGATCAGTTCACGGATTTCCTCGCCGTTGTCTTGAACCTTCTGGACGTAGGAGTAGTAATCGACGAAGTTTGACAGGCCGTGGTGGCGGAGACGGCGCGACAAGCGCGAAGCCAGCATCACCTGCTTGCCATCACGCAACCAGATCCCAGTGCGGTCGTGAACCAGCGAGCGAAACAGCTTGAATTCATTCAACCCCATGGGGACGACCAAGTTGTCTGTGATAGTCGCTGGCAAGGTCAGTCCTCCTCTTGAATGGGTGAATTGATGCGAGAGTTGGCTTTAGGCTGCGATGGATTGCGGCAGTTCCAACTCGGACTCTGAGAGCAGTTTTTCCAGGTTCAATGCAACGGTGAGACGTTCCCTCGACTCAAAGACGCCGTTGATAAATCGTGTATCGACGGACGCGCCAAAGTCGGGCGCCTCGCGAATGTCCTTGTCCGAGACCATCAATACGTCAGAGACAGCATCGACCAGCAGTCCGACCGTCTTGTCTCCCACCGCAGCAATCACAATGACCGTGTACTTGTTGTATTCCACCGGCGGCAGATGGAACTTCATGCGCAGGTCGACGACCGGCAGAACGGTCCCGCGCAGATTCATCACACCGCGAACATGCGGCGGTACGTTGGGAATCGGAGTGATGGGGGCATACCCGCGAATCTCACGTATCTTGAAGATTTCCAGCCCGTATTCCTGGTCATCGAGCAAGAAGGTGAGAAACTGCTGCGATTCCTGAAGCTTTCTTTCAGCTAATACTTTCATTGCCATTTCCTCCCGAGCTCACTCAGCCAATGCAAGGAGCTCGATCAACTCTGGATGTAACTTTCAAGCGCATTCCCTTTCGAGTCGCCTTAAAACTCCTCGAAGCTCGCATCGTTCCCGGCTGATCCGCTCGGAAGCGCTGCTGCAGCCAATACCGGCATCTGGCTGCTCTGTGCTTTTGCGGCGCGAGAGCGGGAGCTAGACTTTGGCGATGCTGAACCGCGAGAGGCTTTGGCAGAGCGTTGCGCCGGCTGGCTCGACTGCGGCGCCGCGCTCGCTTGCTGTAGATTGGGCCTCGCGGAATGCACAAGACTCTCCCCCACCAAGTGCGCGGGAATTGCCTCGTGCGCCTGATAACCCTGGCGGCCGCGCTGGTTCCTGCCTCCCTGGCTGAGAGTGAAGGTGTTGACCAGTTCCATCAAGTGCACGGCCTGCTCTGAGAGCGCTTCCGCGGTCGCCGAAAGCTCTTCGGTCTGCGCGGAGTTCGACTGCGTTACCTGGTCCATCTGCGTCATTGCGGTGTTCACCTGCTCGATGCCGGTGCTCTGTTCAGCCGCCGAAGCCGCCATTTCGCCTACAATGTCGGTGACGCGCTTGACCGAGCCTACGATGCCCTGCAGCGTCTCACCCGAACGGTTGACCAATCCCGAACCAGCTTCCACCTTGTGCAGGGAATCCTGAATCAGAACTTTGATCTCCTTGGCGGCAACGGCGCTCCTTTGCGCCAGACTGCGCACTTCAGATGCCACGACAGCGAAGCCACGGCCTTCATCGCCTGCCCGCGCTGCTTCCACAGCGGCATTCACCGCCAGCAGATTGGTCTGGAAAGCGATCTCGTCGATGGTCGAGATAATGTCCGAGATCTTGGCCGAGGAGGCATTGATCTCCGACATCGCTGTGATCGCTCTGGAGACGACATCCTGGCCCTGCATGGCTGAATCCTTCGAACCGGTTGCCAATTGGTTGGCCTGCTGAGCGTTGTCGGCGCTTTGCCGCACTGCCGCGGTAATCTCCTCGAGACTTGCCGATGTCTCCTCGAGGCTCGCCGCCTGCTCTTGTGCGCCAGAGGCAATGGCCTCAGCCGCCGCCGCCAGTTGCTGCGACGAAGAGCTCGCATTGGCTGCGCTTGCGGCCACTTCCTGCAAGGTGCTATTGAGCCTCTCGACCGCTCTGTTCAACGCATCGCCCATGCGTCCCACTTCATCTTTGGTGTCCACATCGAGTGTCGCGGTCAAGTCACCGTCAGCAACTCTCTCCAGCACGGCCACGGCCTGTCCAAGAGGCACTGAGAACCCGCGGGCAATGACGAAACTCAAAATCACTCCCAACAACAGTGAAATAGCAGCCGCACTGACCATCAACATGCGTGCCGACTTGTATGCCTGGGTGTTTTCCTGGAACTTCTCCTCTGCGCGTTCATTTTTCAGAGTCCTAGCCGCATCACTGGCATCGAGGATCACCTTCCTGTACTGCACCGCCGTTGCGAGCGCGGCATCGGCTGCCGCAATATCCTTGGCCTTGAGAGCGCGGAACAGATCCCCTTGCGCACGCTCATAATCCGGCAATGCCTTATGGATAAGGGACAGTTGTTCTATCCCCTTCTTGGTGACGAAGAGCTTGTCTGCTCCATCGAGGTCATCTTTGAGCTCGCCAAGCTGGAATACAACGTCCTTCTCCATGGCTGCGACTGCGGTGGTATCGGAGGCGCGGAACATGGCATTGAGGTCGTCGCCGCGAATTGTCGTAACGTCGATCGACATTTCATTCGCACGAGTTGCGCCGATCATGTCCTGGTGGTAAAGCGAATCAACTTGTTCGTTGGACTTGCTCAGGTTGCTGATTGCCAGGTAGCTGATGCCCATTGTCAGCATTAGTAAGACGCCGAAGCTGCTCATGAGCCTGGGGGTCGCATTCAGATTCTTAAACCAGTTCATTTCTAGTTCCTCCGATTTTCTTTTCATTGGGTGATGCTGCCCGCACAGACTGGGCCGGAGGCACAACCTGCTGGGAACCCTTGACTGAAGTTTGAAGCGAGTACAGATTCATAGCGGCGATGCTGCCAACATCGACGATCGGGGCAACACAGCCATCACCCAGAATGGTCGCGCCCATCAGGCCATCCACCTTGTGCAGATGCCGCTCCAGGCTCTTGACGACAACCTGCTGCTGCCCGAGAAGCTCGTCGACGACCAATCCCACCTTCCGATTGCCCGCTTCCACGATGACGGCAAGCCTGCGACTGCTTGCCTGCTCGACGGACCGATCGGCATTGGCCTTCTCCTGCGGCAGGCCCAGGAATCTGGACAAGCGCAGCAGCGGAATCGACATTTCGCGGATCACGACGACTTCGCCCTGTTCGGCGACGCGCACAATTTGCTCGTCGCGCAAGGGTACGGTTTCAATCACGGACAAAAGCGGCAGCACCAGCGTGCGGTCTCCTACGCGAACCAGCAGCCCTTCGAGAATGGCAAGCGTAAGCGGCAACTCGATGGTCACCGTCGAGCCGCTGCCTTTCTCGCTGGCCAGCGCGACCGTGCCGTTCAATTGCTGTACGTTCCGCTTGACCACGTCCATTCCCACGCCACGGCCAGAGAGGTCGCTGACGACCTCGTTGGTAGAGAAGCCCGGCTCGAAGATCAACATGCGCAGTTGATCGTCGTTCAACTGCGAATCAGGTCCGATCAGTCCGCGCTCGATTGCCTTGTTGCGGACCTTGTCCGTATCGATTCCCGCTCCATCGTCTGAGATCTCGATCACAATCCTTCCCGAACGGTGGAAGGCCTTCAGCGTAATCACACCCTCTTCCGTTTTACCCGCTGCCTGACGCACATCCGGGGCCTCGATGCCATGGTCTGCGGCGTTACGGATCAGGTGTGTCAGAGGATCGCCGAGCAACTCCAGCATGCTCTTGTCGATCTCAGTCTCTTCCCCATCCATCTCCAAGCGAATCTGCTTGCCGGTGGCTTGCGCGATGTCGTAGACCGTGCGCGTGTATCTCTGAAAAAGTGTGCCCACCGGCAACATGCGAATCCCCATCACCCGTTCATGCAATTCGCGGGTGTTGCGTTCCATCGCTGCCACGGCCTCGCGCAGTTTGGGCAGGCATGAAGGTTCGAAGTCCTCGACCATTTGTGCAGTCATGACGTGCGCGATGACCAACTCGCCCACCAGATCGATCAACCGGTCGACCTTGTTGGTCGCCACGCGTATCGAGCCAGAATCTCCGCCTGATTCTGGCTTTTTGGCAGATGTTTTCCGGCGATCGGGAATTGACGTGCGACGATCGAGAGCCGGCACGGGGTCTGGCGTCGGATTGCCGGCTGATTTTTGAACAGAGGTCGCCACTGGCATTGGCGCGCCATCTGGCTCTTGCTTCACGTCGACGCAATGAATGCGTATCTCAGCCAGGTGCTCCACAAACTCGAAGACCTCGCGCAACTCCACTTCGTCGCATGCGCTGGCCAACTCCACTGTCCAACTCAAATAACACTGCGCTGGATCGAGATCGGCCAGTGCGGGTAACTCCTCGGTGTGCAGATGACAGCAACTCACCGTCCCCAAAGCAGCAAGATTCCGCAAGAGTACGATTGGGTTTGTTCCGCTTTCGAACATGCCTCGATCCGGACGAAACTCCACTTTGTACAGCTTGATCGCACGATCGTCCTTTACTGGCTGTTGCGTCTCTTCGGTCACGGCTTCTTTCTCGGCGGGCTCATCGGAGACAAGAGCTTCTATCTGCTCGTTCAGTTTCAGTCCCTCGGCGGGCATCGCGGCGTCAGCATCCGCGGCAAGCAATCCGCGAAGCACATCCACCGATCGAAGCATGATGTCGATGACCTCGTCGGTGGCCTGCATCTCCAAGGACCGGAGCCTGTCCAGGAGATTCTCAAGGGAATGCGTAAAACGGACCAGGTTCGTCATTCCAAACGACCCGGCCCCACCTTTGATCGAATGCGCCGAGCGGAAGATGCTGTTGAGCAACTCAACATCGGCCGGAGCTGAACGTAGTTCGAGCAGGCCCGTTTCCATGGATGCGACATGGTCCGCGCTCTCGATGAGAAATGTTTGGCGAAATTGACTGAGGTCGATTTTCATGGCTTATGGCAACACTTTCGCAACGGTCTGCAGCAGCTTTTCCGGATCGAATGGCTTGACGAGCCAACCCGTAGCGCCCGCCGCTTTTCCCTGTTCCTTCTTTGCTGCAAGTCCTTCGGTGGTCAGCATCAAGATCGGCTTGCACTTCATGGCAGGCTGCTTGCGAACGTTCTGGATCAGAGTGATCCCATCCATCACCGGCATATTGAGGTCGGTAATGATCAGGTCCACAGTCACGCCAGCGAGTTTGTTCAGCGCATCCTCGCCGTGCTCGGCTTCAATCACCTCATAGCCGCCCTGCCGCAGCGTATAGCCGACCATCTGCCGCATGGAAACCGAATCATCAACAATCATTACCTTCCGCATTTTGCTGTCCCTTCAGAGGGTCGCGCCTTCGACCCTCTTCATCGCGATCAAAACAACTCAACCTCTCCCGCCGCGGATTCCTCACCACCAATGCCGGCGATCACTCGTTCTTCCCGCATTGTGTAGGCAGAGAACCCTTCGTCTGAAGCGGCTTCACCTGCAGGCACTGAGCCAAAGTGAGTTGTGAGCCGCGCTTGCATTGTGTCCAGATCTTCCACCACGTGAGCGATTTGCTGACTGATGCGATCCTGAAACTGCAGGCCGCGCACGGCCGCCCCAATATCGTTCGCAAGCAGCGCGCCCGCATCTGTAATCCCTGACAGCATGCCTTTCATCTCGCTGTGAGCCGATTGCATCTCCTGAAGTGATTCATCCACTTCAAGCCTGAACTTCTGCACGCGTTTATGATCCTGTTCGTTCATCCGCTGCAGATCTTTCAGAGTCGATCCCGCGAGCTCCCGCAGGTTGGTAATCAGATCGCTCACCGTGGCAGTTACTTCCCGCGATTTCTCCGTTTGCGAGACAACCTCCACCGCAACTACCGCAAATCCCGCCCCGTGAATGCCGGCATGCGCTGCTTCAATGCGGGCATTCATCGCCAGCATCTTGTTCTCTCGAGCGATCTGTTCCAGCTTGGCCAAGGCAGCCGTAATATCCTGCGAGGCCTTATCCATCTGCTGAATCCGTTCGATTGCGCGCCGGGAGATCTCTCCGGCATCCGTTGTCGCATCGAGTATCTTGACTAAAGTTCCGCTGCAATTTTCAATCAGCTTCTCGAACGACAATTTGCTGGAGCGATCGTGCTCCTCACTGCTGAGGAAGCCCGCCGTGCGAGAAACGGTTTCTTTTGCCCGCTCGGCAATTCCTTGAAAGCTGTCGCAGACGCCCACGACAGAGCTCTCGATCTGCTCTGATGTCGCTTTTAGTTGTTTGCTCATCCGGCCGAGGTGTGGCAAGTATCCAGCCAACTCGGCTTCCGCGACCGAGTGCTCGCCAGTAAACTCGCCCGGAACCTCCGGCGATGAACAAAGTCCAGTCGCTCTCGATTCGGTCTGAATATCGCTAGTCATTGCTTCTTTGCTCAGTCATCGGAAAAAGGGCGGCGGCGCCCGAATAATCAAACCAATCCCTCAAATTCGAGGAAGCTTTCGCAAGTTGGAGATGCAGACCCTTCTTCTTCTGCTCTGCGTCGAGCGCCAGTAGGATTTGCAATGCGCTCGCATCGAGATGATCAATCTTGTCAAGATTGAGGGTCACGTCCTTGCCTTGGCTCACAGCCGCCTGCGCGGCTTCCCACAATTCCTCCGCGGGCATCCAGTCCCCGGAACGCTCTGCATCGATTAAGGCAGAATGTTGCTCCAGAACGGCTTGAGGTTTGGCGACGCGCGTGCGCTTCGCTTTGCCATTTTGGCCCGGTTCACTTTCTCGTTCGCTCTTCATCCGGCCTACCTCGAAGTTGCACTACTGGTCCGACTAACAATCTCTTGCTAGAAATGTATCTTGAGGGTGAGTCAAAATACGACCATTCGTATCATGTTCTATCGGCACAAAAAGACATTCCAATCAGTCAGGAAAGCGCTTCTCCTTTCGGTCTGACTATTCTCGAAGTAGCTCATTATGAAGGGCTAGACAACCCTATGCCAATCTGGGAAGGTTCCAACCAGCACAGAAGGACTTATAAGTTATAGAAGGATAAGACTCTTTCAGTAATACTCGACTCATCGAAATGAATTAGAGATGAAGATGTTGTCATCTTCGCTGTTCAGGCGGTAGTGACTGTTGTAATCGGAGCGCGGAATGTCCTAAACCTGGACTGTTCTATAGCCGATACATCTTTTACGCATGATTGCAACGGATCCTTTTGACGGTTATTCGAATACTCTGGCTCGCAACGGGATTCGGGTCACTGCGCTTTTTGCCCTCGCAGGTTCCGGATTAGGCATCTACGCCATCCTGCACCACACGGCCACAGGAGTTGAAGCTGCGCTCATTGTCTCGGGATTCCTGTTTTCCACCAGTATCCTCTTTACGCTTTCGTTCTTTCGCAGTGTGCCTATCCAGTCGCTGGCCGCCGCTTCCACTGTTTACTACATGCTCTACCTGTGCGCCGGTATCAGTGTTGCCGCTACTAGCGCGGGCAGTGGCCTTAGCGTGTTTATTTACCTCGCCTGGTTCCCTCCGCTCCTGGTGTTGACCAAGATGATCAACTCTTTGGCCACCGGGCGTGTTCTTGGTCGCATGATTCTACTGGCCCCTTTCGTCGTACTTGCCCCGCTCTCTCCGCACCTGATCGCGGTACTTCCCGCCCCTATTCTCATGCTCCTTCCAATCATGTGCCTCAGCTATCTCAGTTTCGGGCTTATGCTCAACACCATTACTGGCTTTCGCGAGGCGTACTTTATCGAGCGCGAGCGCGCCGCAGCGCTCCGTATCGAATCTGAGGTTCTGGAGAGCATCTCCGATTGCTGTATCTCGCTGAATTCAGAATTCAAGCTCATCTATCTGAATGACGCGGCATGTTCCGAGTTTGCCATTTCACGGCATCAGGCTTTGAAGCGCACATTGCCGATTGCGATCCCTGGATTCTTCCCCCCTGCTATCCTCGATGACCTTGAAGCAGCCTCGCGAAAATCCGTTCCCAGCACCTTCAGGTTGCACCGTGAAGATCAGGGCAAGTGGTATGAGATGCGCTGCTTTCCGCGCTCCGACGGCCTGTCGATCTATCTTCGGAACGTGACCGAATTCGTAACGGCCCGGGCCAGCCTTGAGGCCGCGCACAGCCGACTCAGCGAACAGGCCAACCTCCTCGACATGGCGCAGGACGCCATCTTCCTTCAGGACATGGACGGACGTGTTCTTTATTGGAACAAAGGCGCGCAACGGCTCTTCGGGTGGGCGTCTACTGAAGTGATGGGAATGCGCGTGAGGGATATCTTCCACCAGGATATCGCCGGCGTAACGCATGCCTACTCTTCTGTTATCCAACTCGGCGAGTGGACCGGCGAACTTCAAAAAAGACATAAGGACGGCCGTCTGTTGATCGTCGAAAGCCGCTGCACCCTGCTGCGAAACGACGACGGCGCCCCCCGCGCCGTTCTGGCCATCAACACGGATATTACAGATCGAAAGGCAGGTGAAGCACGAGTACACCAGCTCGCGTTCTTTGACGTTCTTACCGGCCTACCCAACCGTGTCAGGCTCCGGGACCGGCTCGATGCAGCCCTGGAGAGCGTATCCACAGAGAAACAGATCGGCGCACTGCTCCATGTCGACCTTGACGATTTCAAAAACATGAATGACACCTCCGGTCATGACACCGGCGATCGCTTCCTTCACTCTGTCGCACAGCGTCTCACCGCCGCGGTTCGCTCCGAGGACATTGTGGCCCGGGTCGGCGGAGATGAATTCATCGTCTTGCTGGAGGGATTGACCACAAGCTGCGAAACTGCGGGGGATGCAGTCAGGTTGATCGCCGACCGGGTTCTTGACGCTTGCCGTCAGCCGTTTTCCCTGGGTAACGACGATTACTATGGCAGCGCCTGCATTGGCATCATTTTGTTCCAGGACTGCCATGACACCGCCGACGAACTGCTCAAGCGAGCCGATCTTGCCATGCACCGGGCCAAGGAACAAGGAAGAAACAGTATCTGCTTCTTCGATCCCGTGATGGAAACCAGGCTCGCCACGCGCGTCGCGCTCCAGTCGGATTTGAAGCGCGCCTTGCTCCAGCAGGAATTCGAACTCCACTACCAGCCCCAACTGGACAGCAATGGCCGTGTCACCGGAGCCGAAGCTCTTCTCCGCTGGAGCCATCCAACCCGTGGCATGGTTCCCCCCAACGAGTTCATTCCTCTGGCTGAAGAGGCGGCCCTGATTGTCGATCTTGGATTTTGGGCGCTTCAGACGGCCTGCGCGGAGCTCGCCGCATGGCATCAGCGCCCCGGTCTGGAGGGACTCAGTCTGGCCGTTAACGTAAGCATGCGCCAGTTTCTCGATCCCCACTTTGTCGGTCTGGTCGAACAGGTGCTTCGCGAAACCGGCGCGAATCCATACCGGCTCAAGCTGGAGATCACTGAGAGCTTTGTGATGGAGAAAACCGCCGACACGATCGCCAAGATGACCCAGCTGAAAGGCTATGGCGTTGGCTTCTCCATGGACGACTTTGGAACCGGCTATTCCTCACTCTCGCAACTGAAGCGCCTGCCCCTCGATCAACTCAAGATCGACCAGAGCTTCGTTCGCGACGTGCTGAACGACGTTACGGACGCGTCGATCGTTCGCACCATCATCGCGCTCAGCCGGACACTCAATCTCTCAGTGATTGCCGAAGGAGTAGAAACCCAGGGGCAGCGGGAGTTCCTCGAGAAGGAAGGCTGCTACGCCTACCAGGGTTACCTCTACAGCCCCGCACTGCCTGCGCCGAAGTTTCGCGCCTACGTCGAACAATCTCTCCGGAGCAATCGCCAGAGCGCCGCCTGAGCCGCATCGCCCCCGCCACCTGTCCCAGGGCTATTTGCATCAGTGCCGTTTCATCGAGCATATCTGTATCCGGACGCCGCAGGGTCCAGGATTGGTGTTGAACCTGGTTTGTCGGCATTCCGTCAGTTATGTTTTGGTAAACAGCAACGATCCGGCTTACTTCCCCTGTACCCAGAGGCAGAATTGCAGCTCACCGGAGCCGACAAGAACGGCAGCATCTCAGCGTGATGCATCGTGCAAGGGTCGCAGAGGACATTCACAGGACCGTGGTCGAGTCGGGCGGGTTAGCCCAATACAAAACTCAAGAATATTGCGCACTTGCCGGTGCTCGGTTCACGCACTTTTGTTCGGCGGAAAAAGAACAACAATCCCGCAATGGTCAATCCCGCTCAGATCTCCCAAAGCCATGGGACTAGAACCTTGATAGTCATCAAATCCGCTATCAAAGAAAAATCGCGTCAAAACCAGAAAGCAGAGGAAATTGATATGCCACAGTTCGGATCACCCTTTTCAGAGTTGGCAAACTCCCGGAAGCTCACCGACGAGGAACTCGTCCGAGCGATCCGCTTCATGGTCGCAGCAGAGTATGAAGCAACCCAGATGTATGTGCAGCTAGCCGAGTCAACCGACAACAAATTCGCCAAAGCTGTACTCAAAGACATCGCGGACGAAGAACTCGTGCACGCCGGAGAGTTCTTGAAGCTGTTGTACGAGCTTGCTCCGAACGAAAAAGCGCTCTATGCCAAAGGTGCGGGAGAGGTGGAAACAATCCTGAAAGCACAACTCAAGCAGCCAGCGTAGCTCTTCTCCCCGGCAGCACCGACACTCATCGGCTACGGTACCCAGTGCTGGGCCAGATAGTCAAAGGCCTAAGAGTTTCGCTTTTCAGATGCGGTCAACCGGGAAGCTGCCCACCAGTTCTCCGGCGGCGACGTGCTGGCCTGCCAGCACGATGGCGTGGCTGGCGATGCGCGCAGCCGGGCCGATAACCGTGGGCGCAAGTGTGACCTCGCCGAAGTCATGGACAGCGTGGCTGTGCGAATAGATGCGTGCGAAGGAGCCGATGACCGCTCCCTTGCCGATCGTGATTCCGCCGCGGTCGTTGAGTAGTGCACGCTGGCGGATGGTGACGCCTTCCTCGATCGACAGGTTGTAGCCAAAGGTCAGATCCACGCCGTGATAGATCTTGACCCCGGCACCGATGCGCGCAAAGATGTGGCGTCCCAGCATCGAGCGGAAACGCACTCCCAGCCAGTGATTGGTCCCAATCGGCGAGCGGTCGAACATCTGCCAGAACCACAAGAGAGGCTTGCGCTTGGCAAACTGCTCGCAATCGGCGTCGGCAAAGTGCTCGGCTTCCAGGGTCACATTTTCTGGATCCAAAGAAAGTGAAAGCACGTTGCCCGGCAGCTCAGAGGTGAGCGTCAGGTTGAGCTTGCCGCCATGTGGACGGCCCAGATAAAGCTGGCAGAGCTGGTCGCGCACAATCTCGGCGCGGCGTTCAGGGGATTGGTGGCGAGTAAACTCTTCATCGAGAAACTGAATCCAGCGACGGTAGACCTCTTCGGCCTCGGGCGCAGGGTGGGGGACGCTGCTCACGGTATTTTCCATACGCATTGGAAGATACAACACCGGGCCGGGGTGCGGCGAGTGGCTGGCGTACTTACTTCCTGTCAGGCCCCGGATTCTCTTTCGGCCCCAGCACAACCTGCAAGCCGAGATAAGCGATCCAGCTTGGCTCGCTATTCTCGCGCGTCACGGCCTGCATGGCTCGTCCGCCCATGAAAAGCAGGCGCATACGTCCGGAGTGGCCCAATGCCCGCCTGCCGCCTACGTCCAGGGTCAACTGCCGCTGCTTTGGGTCGTCGCCGATGCGGTTGGCGTCCTGCAGGTCGTAGATCTCTCCGTAAAGCTCAAACCGCTCGTTGAACTTGTGTCCGACAATCAGCCCGCGCCCCCAGCGGCTGGGCACGTGGCGATTGCCGATCCAGCGGCCCACCTCGCCGTCAAAGCTCACCGGCCCCAGCCGGGCAGTGAACTCGACCGGGAGATAGTACTGCGGCCCCGGATCGACGATCCCACGGCGGATGGAGCTGGTGGGGTTGTTGATCGAGGCCTGCGGAAAGGTTCCCAGTGAGAAGTTCATGTTCTCGTCGGACTTCGGCTCGCCTGCCCGGTGATGCTCATAAGGCCGCCACTTGATGCCCAGCAGCGATTCGCCAAGCCCGGCCCGCGTAGTGTTGTTTTCGTCAGTGGCCACGGCCAACGGTGTTTCATATTTGAGCTGAATACGGTCGCCCCAGCCGTAGTTGAAGTCGAAATTCGGCACGTTGTAGCCGGCGTGGGCCGGGTTATGGTTGGCCATCCAGCCGAAGTTGATCTCCAGGTGCCGATTTCCAGGCGTGCCGGGATCGTCGGTAATGAAAGGCGGTCCACCCTGCGCATACGCTTGGGACGAACCGGCAGCCGCAGCAAGCAGCAGGAAGACCTGAATGAGTCGATACACTCGAATGACCGGGCGCTCCGTGGAGTTGAGTTTAGTTGTGCGCATAAGGCGTCTGAATCCAAGGTAGCATCCTTCCGGCCAGAGAATCATTAAGCCGTCGTGCAGGGGCCACCAGTGATTCTGGACGTGAGATCGGCTACCTTCTGGCGATTTCCCGCCCACATCAGGCCCAGCTCTGCGATACTGTTTTGTTATGCCTATCGATGACCTGCAGCAAGCTGCCCAAAAGATCGCCGGATTCCTCGCCACCCTCAACAAGTTGGGTGGATTGCGCCTCAAATACCGCATCACCGCGCCAGACGCCGCACCGGAGGCAGAGGAGCAGGCTCCCGCTCTCTGTGTCGAGCTGGCCGGGCCCGACGTGGCTCTGGTGACGCAGCATAACGGCGAGCTGCTGCTGGCTCTGGAGACCATCGCCGGGCAGATTCTGCGCCTCGACCAGCGCGAGGGCGGCCTCATCAGCTTTGACGCCGACAACTTCAAGGCCTTGCGCGCCCAGGAACTGCGCCTGACCGCCGAGACCGCTGCGGAAAAGGTCATCCGGACCGGCGTGCCCTACGCCTTCCCGCCCACGAACAGCCGCGAGCGCCGCCTGCTGCATATGGCCTTCCGCGGTATAGAAGGCGTCGAGACAGCCAGCAACGGCGAAGGCCCGGACCGCTTCCTCGCGGTCTTTCCCGCCGGCAAGACCGACCTGCCCGTGACCGCGCCTCCCAAGCCGCGCAGCTACGGAGACCGCGGGGACCGTGGAAGAGGCTCTGGAGACCGTGGCCGAGGCCGTGGTGATCGCGGCCGCTTCCGTCGCTAACCACCTGCGCCACCTGCGGTGGGGCAGACGCTCGCTCGGCGCTTGCAACGGATTCCTTGCTTGTATTCAGATGACCCGTAGTTGTCCGCGACCCGCTTCGCTCTGCCCGCTTCTGAGTTTGATCGTTCTCAATCAGATTTCATTCCTTGCAGTCCAAACTGGATCGCAGAGGGGAAGATGACTCAGCAGCGGTCGCAGGGCGATTACTTTTACGGCATCGATCTGATTCGATTTCTTTCCGCGCTTGCCGTGGCGGCATTTCACCTGAGCTGGAAGATCCCTGAGATAGCCTGGGTAATGCCATTCGGCTGGGTAGGCGTTGAGGTGTTCTTTGTGATCTCCGGCCTGGTGATTGCAAACTCCGCCTCCGGAGCATCCACCAGAAGCTTTGCGGTGAGCCGCTTCCTTCGGCTCTATCCCGCGGCATGGTGCGCGCTGCTGATCAGTTGCACTGTTCTGGCCTTCGCCCCCGCCGGACCGTATAAACTCGCCGGAATCGATGTCATTTTCAACTTCAAGACGGTGTTTCATTCCTTCATTCTTGCCGGGGGAAACCTCTTCATTGCCAGTGCTTACTGGACTCTTCCCATCGAGCTATCGTTCTACTTTGCCGTCTGGTTGCTGATCTATTTCAAGAGCTTTGAAAAAGTCTGGATTTTTGCGGTAGCCCTTATTCTGTGGAGTTCTCTTTACATTCTTGCCCTGGCATTGAATGCCTCCGGAGTCCTCCATCCTCTGCCCCTCGATCTGGGTTATGGCTGGAGGAATATGACCCTCTTGCGTCATGGAATTTACTTCGGCCTGGGTATCCTGATTTGGTCGATCAAAGAGGCGCGCATCACGGCGATGGGGCGCATCGCCATGGCGGTTGCGTTGCTCTTCTCGATAGTCGAAATCTACTGCAGAGCCTCGCAATCTACATTTATGGCCGTTCAAGTGCGCATCGTGAGCGTCGCGGTCTTCCTCGTCGCGTTTGGCGCAATCGTCCTGTCGGTGAAATACAGCCAGTCGTTCCCCCGGAATGAAGCCCTCCGCAGGCTTGTCAGGATCTTGGGATTGACGACCTACCCGTTCTATCTTTTGCACGAGACGGTCGGCGGTTTCGTGCTCTGCCAGGCGAAGAGGCTTGGACTTTCTTACTCTGCAACTCTATGGATCGCGCTTTTGAGCGTGTTCGCCGTTTCGTTGGCTGTTGCTGTCTATTTCGAGCCTGCTTTGCGCAACTGGCTCAAGCGGACCTTCCCGGCACTGAACCGGAACCCCGCAGCAACCACATAGGCGAACGCACAAAAAGCTGCCGGGAACCCTAGGTCCGAATTTCCGGACTTTGCATGATCCCGCGCCTTTTTACTGGCGCGGGACGTGCCGAAGGCGGCTGCCGCACCGCAGGTGCCCGAAGGCGGCTGCCCCACTGTAGGCGGCTAGGCGTTCAACTGCTCCTGGAGTTTGTTGAGCGTGCGATGCAGGTCCTTGTCGGTGCGGCGCTGGTCGTCGATCTTGGCGATCGAGTGCATCACCGTGGTGTGGTGCTTGTTGCCGAACTGGCGGCCGATCTCAGGCAGGCTGGCTTCGGTCATCTGCTTGGCCAGATACATGGCAATCTGGCGCGGCACGACGACGTTGCGCGAGTTGTTCTTCTGCTTCAGGTCGGCGATCTTCATGCCAAACTGCTCGGCAACGGCGCGCTGAATGGCCTCGATAGTGATTTTGCGCACCTGCATGTCAATAAACTGCTTGAGGCACTGCTGAGTCGACGCCAGCGTGATCTCCATACGGTTGAGCTGGCACCATGCGATGAGCCGCACGAGCGCGCCTTCAAGTTCACGGACGTTAGTGCGCACATTTGAGGCGACAAAAAGCGCCACGTCTGTGGGCAACTGCACCTGTTCGCTCTCGGCCTTCTTCTGCAGAATGGCGACCTTGGTTTCGAGATCGGGTGGTTGAATATCGGCGATCAGGCCCCACTCAAAGCGCGAACGCAGACGGTCTTCAATCTCCGCCAACTCCTTCGGCGGGCGATCCGAGGCAATCACGATCTGCTTCATGCTCTCGTGCAGCGCGTTAAAGGTGTGGAAGAACTCCTCCTGCGTACGTTCTTTCTGAGCGATGAACTGAATGTCGTCGATCAGCAGCACATCGACCGTGCGGAAGCGGTCGCGGAAGCTGGTCATGCGATCGTTGCGCAGCGAGGTGATCATCTCGTTGGTAAATTTCTCAGCAGACACGTAGCAGATGCTCGCCGAGGGCTGCCGGCGCTTTACCTCGTGGCCGATGGCGTGCATCAGGTGGGTCTTGCCCATTCCGACGCCGCCATAGAGGAAGAGCGGATTGTAGGCCCGCGAAGGCCGCTCGGCAACAGCCAGCGAGGCCGCGCGGGCAAACTGGTTGCCATTGCCGATCACGAACGCATCGAAGGTGTAGCGCTGATTGAGCTGCGCCGCGGTGGACCAGTCAAAGCGCGCCTGCTCGGGTGTGCGCTGCGGCGGTGGAGGCGGGGCTGTGGGCGCATGTGCCGAGACCGGGGCGAAGCCGCCATCCTTGCGCTGCGGCGGCACCGAGGGATCTTCCTCGGCGGTCACAAAGCTCACGTCGTCCAACTCCAACCCGTGCTGCTCGATCGCTTCCTGGATCAGGTCGCCATACTTGTCGCCGAGGCCCTGAAACTCCGGCGCGGGAACGCGCACATACAGCGTCCGGCCTGCCACATGGCTGAAGCGGGTGGGTTTGAACCAGGTCTCGAAGGACTGGCGGATCACTTTCATTTCCAGAGCCGCGAGAATCTGGAGCCACGGGTTAAGAGCCGTCACCGGCGATATTGCAAATGCCATCGTGCTCATCCTTGCCTGCGCCGTCTTGTGACTGCGGTCCGGTTCATCCGCCCTTTTTGGCAAAAAACTTCTCGGTGGCGTAAAGCGCGAGGCCTTACGTCTTGTTGCTGCCTGCCGAGTACCTGATCGCCGCTGGTCGGCCCCTGAAATAGACCTCGGGGCCCGGGAAAAAACCGGTTCCGTGAGACGCTGGGAAACTTTCTTGAACGGTCCCGATAGTAGCACATTTGCGAGTCGTTGTAATCACCGATTCACAAAGTTTTACGCTGCGGGATTGAGTTGCACCATTGCTGGTGAAACTCGCCAAGAAGGTTACCAGAGTGTCTACCCAAAGCCCCCCAAAAGCCCCTTCGGCCCGCGCAAAATCCCGGCTGCCAAAGGCCTGAAGCCCCGTCGCGATCCTGGTGCCAGTACCTCCGGACTCATCCGGCTTTTAAGCTCCGGGAAACTTCCCGCTGGATTCCTGGCCCAACTTACGATATACTTAGAACTTGCCGTCAAGGCGCAGATTCTCACTAGGAAACAGGAGCGCATTTTCATGCCTAAGCGCACATTTCAACCCAATCGCCGGAAACGCGTGAAGACTCATGGTTTCCGCGCGCGTATGAAGACCAAGGCCGGTGCTGCCGTGCTGAGCCGCCGCCGTGCCATCGGCCGCAAGCGTGTAGCCGTCAGCGCGGGATTCCGCGACTAACCCTCGCCTGCCGTTCTCTTTGAGCCGGAATGCGCCGTACCTCTTGGCCGTTCCGGGCAAAGCCTTTCGCGGCACCAACCATGACAACCCCTCCTCAGACTGACAACCGCCCGACTCAGAGAGCATCGCTGACCGGCGCGCGCCTCAGCAAGCACGCCGATTATCAACGCGCCTATGCGGCCAGCCGCAAGCGCCAATCTGCGTCGATGAGCTGGTTTCTCGCGAACCAAGCAGCAGAGGCTTCCAAGTTCGCCTCGCCACCTGCTGGTCCGCGTGTCGGCCTCACCGCCGGCAAGGTAATGGGCAAGGCGCATGAGCGCAATCGCATCAAGCGGCGCATGAGAGAGGCTCTGCGACGTCATGTGGAATTGCTTCCGCCGGGCTGCGACCTGATCCTGCACCCCCGCCGCACAGTGCTCACCATGGATTTCGCGAAACTTGAGGCGGAGATTGTGCGTATCCTTCAGCAGGCAACCGTGGAGGCAGGCCGCATGAAGCGGAGTGCCGCCCAACCGCCTGCCGCGCCGAAGGCGGCTGCCGCACTGCAGGTGCCATGAACCGCGCTCGATCCGAATCCGTGTTCCACGCTGCGAACCCGCCCGAAACGACGCCAGCCCCACAGCAGGGGTTCACCCGCCTGCTGCTTGCCACACTCGCCTTCTATCGCCGCTGGATCTCCCCGGCGATCCATTCGCTTCAGCCCGGCGGTTGCCGCTATCTTCCCACCTGCTCGGAGTACGCCTCGATCGCCATCGCCACTCACGGCCCTGTGCGCGGCCTGGGCCTGGCGATTTGGCGGCTCCTGCGCTGCAACCCCTTCGTTCGCGGCGGTCTTGACCAGGTGCCACCGGCCATCCATTCACACTGTATCCACCACCAACAATTACCATAGAAAAGGCGGCGGCCTCGACTAGGCGCCACTTAACGAATAGGACGTATCCATTGGCAGAAATTCGCAATCCCAATCTTCAAACGCCAGGCGGCGACGGCGGCAGCAGCGGCGGCGACATGCGCGGCATGATGGTTGTCATGCTCCTGGTAGTCGTTGTTGTCTTTGGCTACGATTACTTCAGGCCCAAACAGCCCCCAACGCCCCCGCCTGCCGCGCAGAGCCAGAGCCTGCCGAATAACCAGCCGCAGCCCATGGCTCCGGCCGCAGCAGCCGCCCAGCCGCAGATAGGCTCTGCACCGGCGAACGCTGTTTCTCCAAGCGTTTCTGCACCGGCCGAGAGCCTGACTACGATCGAAAACGAGCAGTACAAGATCGTCTTCACCAATCGCGGCGCGCAGATCAAGAACTGGGTGCTTAAGAAATATTTCGATACGGCCGGCAAGCCGCTCGATATGGTGCAGCCGCAAGCCGCTCAGAGATTCGGGTATCCGCTCTCGCTCTTTACCTACGAGCCGGCCCTCAGCAGCCAGATCAATCAGGCGCTCTACCAGGTCACGGCCTCGGGCGCGCAGCCTTCTGCCGCCGGCCTCGCTCTGGTTCCAGCCACCAATGCCCTCACCTTCCATTACGCGATGGGCGGCCTGGATGTGGTGAAGACCGTCCGCTTCGACTCAAGTTACGCCATCACCATCGAAGCCGCGGTCAAGCGCAACGGCTCGCCGGTGCGTGCGTTGGTCGAGTGGCCGGCCGGCCTGGGTGACATGGAGGAGTTCCTCCCCTCATCTTCGACACGGTCCTCGGTCCGCACCTCCGCCTCGTCGCAGTTTGACTGGTCGCTCAATGGCAAACAGGATTCTGAGGCCTTTGGCAAGGTAGGCAATAACGCCACCATCGATCAGCCTTACTCCTACGCGGCTATCACCGATCTTTACTTCGTTTCGGCTTTTTTGCCCGATGTTCCCGAACGCACGACCCTGGTGACGCTGCATAACACCATCGATCTGCCCGGCACTCTGGACGACCCCACCAGCGAGAAGAAGCCGGCGCACCTGCTTGGCCTCGCAATGGGTGACACCAGCGGCTTTACTCGCCTGCGCCTTTACGCCGGCCCCAAGGCGATGGACGTGCTGGCATCGATTCACGCCATCGGCCCGGACGGCAAGCCCACGGGCCAGTCGCTCGAACCGCTCATCCAATTCGGCTGGCTGACCATCATCGCCAAGCCCCTTTACCTGGCCCTGCGCTACCTGGTCGAGCACGGCGTCAACAGTTGGGGCTGGGCGATCATCATCATTACCGTCATCTTCAACCTGCTCATGCTGCCAACGCGCATCATGATGACCAAGACCTCGTTGAAGACGGCACGCATCCAGCCCAAGGTCGAGGCCATCAAGAAGCGCTATGCGCATCTGAAGATGAACGACCCCAAGCGCGCCGACATGAACACCGAGATCATGGCGATCCATAAGGCGGAGGGGATCAACATGGTCGGCGGCTGCCTGCCGATTCTCATCCAGATGCCGCTCTTTTTTGCCTACTTCCGCGTGCTGCAAAACACGGTCGAGCTGCGCCAGTCCCACTGGTTCTGGCTTCACGACCTCTCCTCGCCCGATCCGCTGCATATTCTGCCGATTCTCATCATCATCACCATGTTCCTCACGCAGTACATTACGCCCTCGCCGGGCATGGACCCGGCCCAGCGCAAGATGATGGCCATCATGATGCCCGCCATCTTCGGCTTCATGCTGTGGGGCTACGCCTCGGGCTTGTCGCTCTACTGGGGCACTGGCAACATCATCAACATGGCCATTCAGATCGGCATCAACCTGTCGCCGATCGGCAAAGAGATGCACGCCCTCTCGGCCCGGCGCGCCGCCAAGAAGAACGGCGGCGATCCCAAAACAATCCAGGGCCGTCGCTAGACGAGTCCTCTCGGAAACAAGAAGCCCCGCTCAAGCACGCCTTGAGCGGGGCTTCTTGTTTGTTTGTGAGAGGGCAACGCCCGGTGCGCCGGAACAATGGCAGAATAGACGTATGCCGCCGCCCGATCCGGTTCCGCCCGTTCCGATTGTCCTCTCCGCCGCTGCCGCCCGTGTGCTGGGTGCGCTCATCGAAAAAGAAGTCACCACGCCGGAGTACTATCCGCTCTCGCTCAACGCGCTCATCAACGCCTGCAATCAGCGTTCGAACCGTGAGCCGGTGATGGATCTCGACGAAGAGGCTGTGCGCCTCGCGCTGCATCGGCTGGAAGATCTGCGGCTGGCCGGTCGCGCGCGCTCGGCCGACGGGCGCGTGACCAAGTACGAACACTGGCTTGGCGAGTTCTTCAACTTCAGCCGCGCGGAGACAGCGCTGATCTGCGTGCTTCTGCTGCGCGGGCCGCAAACTCCCGGCGAGCTGCGTGGACGCACCGAGCGTATGCACCGCTTCGACGAACTGACTGACGTGACAGCTGGGTTGCAAAAGCTGATGGAGCGTGAACCGCCGTTGGCCGCCGTGCTGCCGCGCCAACCGGGGACCAAGGAGTCGCGCTATGCGCATCTGCTCTCGGGCGGCGTGGAAGCGGTGTCGGCTGCCGAGAACGCCCTCGGAAGGCGTGCGCCCGTGCAGGCCGCTGAGCCGGATGCCGGACAGGAAGAGCGCATCACGCGCCTGGAGACGACGGTTGCCGAGTTGCGCCAGGAGATGGCAATCCTGCGGCAGAAGATCGACGATGTCTTTGGCGATGGATAGGGTGAGCGATTTCTCTAGGGGTAGGCCCCGTCTTCAGCCTTCCGGATGCTGTCCTGCTCTCTGCTTGAAGATCAGGATGCAAGCAACCACGAGCACAACCAGAGTAGCCGAGGCCGTGTAGCGGCTCAGGTTGAGGCCGCCCTGAGCCAGTGGCTTGTCGAGAAAATCGCCGACTACCGCGCCCAGCGGCCGCGTGAGAATGAAAGCCGCCCAAAAAAGCACGGTCTTCGAAATCTTCGTCCAGAAGTGCAATGCCGCCACGACGGCAAGCAGCAGGCCAAAGATCACCATTCCGCCACCGTATCCAATACCGGCGCTGTCTGCCGTCCAGTCGCCAAGGGCGGTTCCGAGGGTCTGCGAAAACATGATCGTCCCCCAGTAAAACATCTCCGCCTTGGGTTCATGGATCGTATTGACCGAGACAGATCCCAGTGTCCAATACCAGACGCCGAGCGAAGCCAGCAACAGCGCAAGCAGCGACAGACTGCCTCCGAGATAACCAACTCCGAGAGAACGGTCGGCGAAGTCGGCCATCGTGGTTCCCACCGTGGTGGTCGCAATGATGGTCGTCCAATAAAGAAAAGGATGAAATCGGTTGGCCTTCACCTGAACGATCACGGCCACAATGAAGATCGCCGCGAAGATCGCCGTGCCAACCAGATAGCCAAGGTTCATCGACATGGTCACTGCATCGCCCCCGGTCTCGCCGAGAGTCGTGCAGAAGATCTTGATGATCCAGAAGACCAGTGTAACTTCGGGGACTTTGCTCAGCGGGTGATCGCCGGTCACTTCTGGTTTAGCTACCGCCATATGCGTTTCTGTCCTCTCGAACACCTCGGGTTGACTAGCTGGCAAATCGCTAGATCAGCTCGTATCCGGCAAACCAGTAGCCAATCTCAAAGGCCGCGGTCTCCTCGGCGTCGGAGCCGTGGATGGCATTCTCCGACATCGAAGCTGCAAATCTCTTTCGAATCGTACCTTCTTCGGCGTTGGCCGGATTGGTCGAGCCCATCAGCTTGCGCAGGTCGGCAATGGCATTTTCCTTCTCCAGAACCATGAGTACAATCGGCCCCGAAGACATGAATGTGCAGAGCCCGTCGAAGAACGGCTTTCCGGCGTGGACGGCATAGAACCCCTTGGCCTGTTCCTTCGAAATGGACTGCTTTTTGATGGTCACGATCTGAAAGCCGGCCCGTTCGATCTCGGCCAGTATTGCCCCGGTAAAGCCCTTGCGGACTGCATCCGGCTTGACGATGCTGAAGGTGCGTTGCGCCACGTCGTGTGCTCCTTGAAGAAGATCTGCGCCTGCGACTTCATTGTAACTGTCAGCTTCTGCTGCTGCTTTGTCGAGCCCGAATCTGATAGAGTTTCGGCATGTTTCAATTTGCCGCCGCACCCTATCGCCCTCTGATCGTTCTTGCCGTCGCCCTGGCCTCACTGCCGGCCATCTGCCAGACCCCTGCGCCCGCCGCCAAGCCTGAACTGCGTGTCTTCGATTCCTCGCTCGTGGACAAGAGCATCGACCCCTGCGATAACTTTTACCGCTACAGTTGCAATGGCTGGTTCAAGCGCAATCCGCTGCCCGCCGATCAGGCCTCCTATGGCCGTTTTACCGAATTGATGGAGTTGAACCGTCTGCACCTGAGGCAGATCCTTGAAGAGACCTCGACTCCCGCGGCCACGCGCACCGCCAATGAGCAAAAGACCGGCGACGAATACGCGAGCTGCATGGACACGGCGGCCATCAACAAGCGCGGCCTCTCGCCGCTCAAGCCGGAGCTAGA
>Ga0302323_100000068_pt1 | contig 66755 bp, 45 predicted proteins | sample Fen_T0_3_FD_201950 | JGI IMG/M metagenome (GOLD analysis project Ga0302323, IMG submission 201950) | Peat permafrost microbial communities from Stordalen Mire near Abisko, Sweden - Fen_T0_3 | ecosystem: Environmental > Terrestrial > Soil > Wetlands > Permafrost | place: Sweden: Abisko...
CGGACTACGTGCCCGAGACGATCCGGCATCATGTCGGGATGTTCCGGCGCATCGTGAGCAAGGCGCGTGGTCAGTACCAGTTGCCTCCCATCGACTGGGATCTGATCACGCTGCCCGCGGTGGACAACGAGCACGCGATGAACAACCGGCTCAACGTAGAGCAGATCGCGATGGTCCTGCCGATCGTCGTCGAGCAGTACCCGTTCTACGCGCCGATGATCTTCGCGCTGTACACGTTGGGCCTACGCTGCTGCCACGTGGCCGCGATGCGGTTGGAGAAGCTCACGTCGGACGGCGTGATCTCGATCGATGAGTCGTATGACGTGTCGGCGAACGTGTTCAGCCCGGTGGACCAACGAAAGAAGGCACCGCCGATGATCGCACTGGAGCCGCGGACGCTCGCGCTGGTCCGCCGGCACCGGCGCTACCTGACGCAGCGAAGCCACCCCGGCCTCGAGACCGGGCTCGTGCTCCCCTCCGAGGCGGGAACCCGGCCGGTCGGCAACGACCAGCTCAACGACGTGTGGCGAGAGGTACAGGTGATGGCTGGCATCGACCGCCCGGTGACCGTGCACGGCATCCGGCACAGCTTCCACGACCTCGCCAGGCAGCAAGGTGTGCCCGATGCGGTCGTGAAGGCGATGGCTGGCCGTGCAGGCACGGAGGTCGCGCAACGCGGTCAGGACAAGCACCTGCACTACTCGCGGGGCGTGACGGTGGAGGAGATGCGCCAGGCGTCGATGGCGCTGATGCAGTTGGTTCCGACCGAGCCGGTCGAAGCGCAAAAAGGTAGGGACCGCGGTAGGGACGAGCGTGGTAGAGGTCGGAATTCGGATGAGAAACTAGTTGGTGTGACCGGAACTTAGCCGACGAGCGACGTGCTTTGTCCGGATCCGGGCCGCCAGTCGGACGACCGTCCGAGATCCGGGCACACGCTGGACAGCGGTGTTCGTGGTTTCGCGGATCTAGGCGTGGCGCGCTGCGTGCGAAGCATGCGGCCATGCAGGTGCCCATCGCCGTCGTCACAGCGCTCGTAGTCGTCGGTTGCCTGGATGCGCCGGTCCCAGGATCGCCGCCGCTGGCGCGGCTGGTCGCCGCCTGGGATCCGCTGGCGTGTGGCGATCCGCACCGCGTCGTCGTCGAGCTCGCCGACGATGACGGCGCCCTGCGGTCGGCCTCGGCGCCGTGCAACCTCGGCAGCGCGACCGTCGACGTCGCGCACTTCGGCGGCTACCACGGCCGGATCTACGCGTGGTCGCTCGACGCGCCGATCCGATCGATCACGCCGATCGAGGTGGCGATCGATCAGCCGATCGTAGACTGGTTCGTGGCGACGCCGCCGTGAGGCCGCTCGGGCGCGCTGGCGGCGTCGGAACCGGACCGTGACCTGGTCTGTCGCCATGGGGTTCGAGGGCGAGGCCACGCACCACGTCGACGAGGTGCGATCCGCAGGTACATGCCGCAGGATGCGGCACTGGCAACGTTCGGACGGGCCGAGCTAGCTCGTACGAAGGCGGATGCCGGATAGTGGCGGGACGGCCGGCGCTGCCAAGCGGTTCGGGAGGAATGAGCCGTGCGTGACACGCAAACCGACCGCGCGACCGGCGGCACGCCGGGCTGGCCGCGTCGCCATCGCCTCGAAGTCATCGGCACGCGCCGTCGCCGTCGGGGCGTTGCGTTCACGCAACGGTCAACCCCGCCGGGGTGGGCTACCGCAGAGCTCCGCGGTCGCGCATGTTGGCATTCATGAACCAGCGCAATCCCAACGCAACGACCTGGACCATCGACTCCATGCACTCGGCCGTCGGCTTCTGCGTGCGGCACATGATGATCGCCAACGCGCGCGGCTACTTTCGCGAGGTCCACGGCGTGGTGGCGTACGATGCGAGCCACCCCGAGCTCGCGGCGGTCCACGTCGAGATCGAGGCGGCGTCGCTCGACACCCGCGCCGAGGCCCGCGATGCGCACCTGCGCAACGCGGACTTCTTCGACGTGCAGAACCACCCGGTCATCACGTTCCGGTCGACCCGGGTCGACGCCCCGCCAGCGGGCGGCCTCGCGGTGCACGGCGATCTCACGATCCGCGGCACGACGCGTGAAGTGACGCTCGCGGTGGCCGAGATCACCAAGCCACAGAAGGATCATAACGGGAGGCTTCGAATCGGCGCGAGCGCGACCGCGCGGATCAAGCGGTCCGCGTTCGGGATCACGTACAACCTGCTGCTCGAGGCCGGCGGTATCGCGCTGGCCGACGAGGTCGCGCTCACGTTCGATATGTCGCTCGTCCAGCACGACGCGGACATGATCTATGCTCGCCGGCCATGGCGGAGCTCAACCTGGATGACCTCGCAGTCTTCGTGAGGGTCGTGGATTGCGGTGGCTTCGCGAGCGCGGCGCGCGAGCTCGGCGAGCCGACGTCGACCGTCAGCCGCGCCATCACCCGGCTCGAGGACAAGAGCGGCGTGCGGCTGCTTCATCGCACGACCCGATCCGTGCGCCCGACGACCGAGGGCCAGGAGCTCTACGCGAGCATCGCGCCCGCGGTCACCACGTTGCGCGGGGCCGCGCAGTCGCTCGAGCCATCGAGCCAGAAGCCCAAGGGCCGCTTGCGCGTCACCGCGCCCAATGATTTGTGCTCGAGTTTTCTGTCGGACGTGATCGTCGCGTTTCTCGAGAGGTATCCGCTCGTGAGCCTGGACTTTACACTCACCAACCAGCAGTCGAACCTCGTGGGCGAAGGCTTCGATGTCGCGCTGCGCGCGGCCGCTCGATTGAGCGACTCGTCGCTCGTGGCGCGCCGGCTCGGCGACCTCGAGCTCCGGCTCTATACATCTCCGAAATATGCAAAGAAGTACGGGGTCCCCGGTTCGCTCGAGGATCTGCACCGCCACAAGTGCATCGTGTTTCGCGCCACGGACCTCGTGCGCACGTGGGCGCTCAAGGGGGCTGCGGGCGACACGAATCTACAGATTCGAGGCCGCGTCGGTGGCGACGACTTCTCGTTCACGCGCGCGATCATCATCGCCGGCGGAGGCATCGGCATCCTTCCCCATATCAACTCGGCGGCCGACGAGCACAGCGGCCGGCTCGTGCGCGTGCTGCCCGAGTACCACCTTCGAGGCGCGACGCTCTATCTGCTCTATCCATCGATCCGAAATGTGCCGACGCGAGTGACGGCGTTTCGCGACTTCATCATCGAGGCGTTCGATGGGTGGAGCGCGCGGCGCGACGAGGCAGCCAGCCTCGCGTAGCGAACGATCACGGTCAGTCAGTTGCGATCCGTGATGGCACGTGCCGCGCCATCGAACAGGCGCTGCGATCGGCGCGCGCGGTGCCACGGCCATCCGGGCCGTGGCACGCGCCATCTCCATAGCGGTTGAACCCAGAAGGAATCACCCCATGAACGAAGTCAATGTCAAGCACTGTGCGCAGGTAGCGCGAGCCGGCATCGCGGCGTGTACGCTCGCGGGCTCCCTGCTGCTCGCGCTCGCGACCGGCGAGCGAGCGGCGGCGGCGAGCCCCAGCACGGGTGGTGCACGAACCGCGGCGGTCGGAGGCGCGCGCCCCGCCGCTCATACCTCATCGATCGTACATATCGCCGACACCGGCTCCCCCCAGACCAAGAGCGTATCCATGAAAGTCTCCGAGAGTGGCACGGGCCGAAATATCTTGATCCTGCACGGCGGCGGTGGGCCGGGGACGATGGCCGCGCTGGCGGCGCACCTGGCCGAGACCGCCCACGTGATCACGCCGACGCATCCGGGCTGGGACGGCACGCCGCGGCCCGAGTCGCTGGCCACGGTGGCCGCGCTCGCCGACGCGTACGTGCGCTACCTCGACGACCACGACCTGAAGGACGTCGTCGTGGTCGGCTCGTCGCTCGGCGGCTGGCTCGGCGCCGAGATCGCGCTCCGCGACACCGCACACCGCGTGACGGGGCTCGTCATCATCAACGGGGTGGGGGTGAACATCCCGGGGCAGCCGATCACCAACATCAGCCACTTCACGCCACCGGAGATCGCCAAGGTGGCGTACCACGACCCCTCCAAGTTCGGCGCCGGTGCGCCTCCGCCCACCCCCGAGCGGATCGCGATGATGCGCGCGAACCAGGCGACGCTCGCGGTGTTCGCCGGGGATCCGTACTGCTATGATCCGACGCTGATCGGCCGCTTGAAGCGGATCCGGATCGCGACGCTGGTGTTGTGGGGCGCGTCGGATCATGTCGTGACCAAAGACTACGGTCATGCGTATGCCGCCGCGATCCCGCACGCCAGGTTCGAGACGGTCGCGGCCGCCGGGCACCTGCCGTGGCTCGAGCAGCCGGCGGCGACCTTCGCGCCGCTCGATCGCTTCCTCGCGGCGTCGGCTCGCGCGGCCCATCATTGAACAACGTCGCCCAGGTGGCGGGCCAGGGAACGCCCCTCTCGATCGTGGCGCCCGGTCACCCGAGGGACGAATGGCGAGCAGCGCGGCGGTCTGGCCCGGCGCCGCCGCCGTCATCATGTCGATCAACACGCGCGGCACGGCGACCCCGAGCATGCCGAGCTCGCACGATGCACCGCGAGCTGCGCCGGGTGCCGCGCGTCCGCGCTCGGGCGGCGGCGTCCAGGAGGTCTCTGCCCAGTACCTGGTGGAACAGGCAGCAGCGAGGCGCGGTTCCGGGACCAGCCGGGCGCGGAACACTCCGTGACCCGTGTCCGAACCCACCTTACGGTCGCGCCTTGGCCGCTTCCGAGATTTCCCGATCGAACTTCTGCAGGAACGCCTGTCGCGTCGTCTCGCCCATGTCGACGGCCTTTGCGTTCCCACCCGCGACCACCGTGACGTTGTCGATGCCGATCACCTTCAGGATCAGCCGCAGGTAGCCGGTCGCGATGTCGCGATCGCGAATCGGCGAACCTTCGGTGTAGCTGCCGCCGGAGGCCATCAGGATCGTGGCTTGCTTGCCGTGGACAAGCCCTTCTCCGGAGAAGCCGAGCGTCTTGCCTTTACGGACGATGTGATCGATGTAAGCCTTGAGGACCGCGGGGATATTGTAGTTATAGACGGGCGTGCCAATCGCGATGTCGTCCGCCGCGAGGAGCTCGGCGACGAGCTCGTCGGACAGACGCAGGAGCTCCTTCATGGAGGGGGTGTGTTGATCGGGTGGAGTGAAGTACGCCCCCAGCCACGGCTGGTTGACGAAGGGGAGATCGGTCTTCATCAGATCGCGTTCGACCACGCGACCGTCAGGGTGGTTCTTCGTCCAAGCCGCGACGAATCGCTCGGTGAGGCCGCGCGACATCGATTGCTCGCCACGGGGACTCGCTTCTACGACCAGCAGAGTACGCATCGAAAATTCCTTGCTTGGTAGAGGTGCAGGGACCGACGGGGCTCCGCTGCCTGGCTGGATATAGTCGTCCCGGTGGTTCTTGAAAAGGCATGGAGTTGTGATGGAGTCCATCAGCCTTGGAGATGGATCGAGATGGATCTTGCGAGCACGCGGCTGGCGCGCTGCGCGGCGGCGGGTTATCGCACGTCAGCGCTGATGCGCGCGGCGTGCTCGCTGTCAGCCGATCGCAGCGCGGTCCAATAGACGACACGCCTATCTGCAGAGGATCACTACGCATCATGTCTCTACTCGATCCATTGTTGGGTGTTGTCCAGGGCTTGCGACGCGCGGGCTGGGCCGGCGTGGTGGCGGCGGCGATGCTGGCCGCGTGCGCGGTCGCCGATCCGGAGCCGTCGGGAATGCAGGGCGGCGGGGCCGCGCTCGGCGGCCACGAGAGCCTGCTCGGTGGCCCCATCGAGAAGCCGCGGCCCGGCGCGCCTGGCATCGGCGATCCGCTGTTTCCTTTGCTCGGCAACGGCGGCTACGACGTCTTGCACTACGAGCTGGAGCTGCGCTACGCGACCGCGGCGCCGACGCAACCGCTCGACGGCACGGTGCGGATCTTCGCGCAGGCGACGCAGGCGCTGTCACAGCTCGATCTCGACTTCGCCGGCGACTCGGTCGGCGAGGTGCGGATCGGCGACGCGGCGGCGGCGTTCGTCCGCGATGGCGACGAGCTGGTGATCACGCCGCCGCAGGCGATCGCGCGCGGCGAGGTGTTCCTGATCACGGTGGTGCACTTCGTCGCGACGCCGAAGGTGCCGAGCGCGCAGCGGTTCCTCGGGGCGCCGTTCTTCAGCACGCCGGACGGCAGCGGGTGGGCGGGGCAGCCGAGCAACGCGCACCGGGTGTTCCCGTCGAACGATCACCCGAGCGACAAGGCCACGTTCTCGTTCCGGATCGACGTTCCGGAGGGGACGACCGCGGTGGCCAGCGGGGTCGCCACCGGAGTCGAGACGGGGGGCGGCCGGTCGATCTACAGCTTCGAGCAGCGCACGCCGATGGCGACCGAGCTGGCGCAGGTCGCGGTGGGTGCCTACACCGTGGTCCCGCGGGCGAGCAGCGACACCGGGGTGATCGTGCGCGACGTGATCCCGACCCGGCTGCTCGCGGCGTTCGAGCCCAAGCTCGCGATCGTGACCGATCAGCTGAACTGGCTCGAGGCGCGGGTCGGTGCCTACCCGTTCCCGACCTACGGCACGTTCGTGGTCGAGGCCTCGCTCGGATTTGCGCTCGAGAGCCAGACGCTGTCGCTGTACCAGTCGTCGTACTTCGCCGGCGCGCAGTCGACGTACGACACGCTCATGGTGCACGAGCTCGCGCACCAGTGGTTCGGCGATAGCGTGGCGCCGGCGCGCTGGGCGGACGTGTGGCTGAACGAGGGCCACGCGACGTGGTACGAGCTGACGTACCGGGGCGGACCGGACGCGGCCGCGTTCGTCAACACGATGCACGCGCTCTACGCGCGCGGCGACCAGTACCGCGATCAGTACGGCCCGGTGGCGAGCCCGCCCAGCGGCAATCCGTTCCTGCTGTTCAATAGCAACGTCTATGGCGGCGGCTGCCTGGCGCTGTTCGCGCTGCGCCAGCAGATCGGCGACGCCGCGTTCCAGCAGGTCGAGCGCGCGTGGGTGAGCCGGTTCGGCGGGCTGTCAGCGACCACGGCCGACTTCATCGCGCTGGCGTCGGAGATCTCGCAGCAGGATCTGACGGCGTTCTTGACCGACTGGCTGTATGGCACGGTGACGCCGCCGATGCCGGGGCACCCCGAGTGGACCGTCAATCCGCTCGCGCTGGCCGCGGACGACGCGCTGGCCGCCGATCCGATGGCGCTCACCGTCGGCGAACCGGCGTTGCTGCGCCGCTGATCGCTTCCTCGCTCGGTGCCGGCTACGGGACGTCGCCGGTGATGCACACCGCGGCGTCGAACGCGGCGAGGCTGGCGGCCGGCGCCGTGCGGGTCGCGGCCACCGCGCTGTCGGCGACCGCCGCGCGGGCGGTGCAGGTGGTCGGCTCGGGCACGAACAGCGGGAACGGCGCGTTGGTGATGCCGCTGACAACGACGTCATCGATGGTCCACCCGGAGAACGCCTCGCTCGAGTCGCTGCCCAGCCGGAACCGGAGCTGCACGGACTGACCGGCGAGCTGGGTCCCGAAGTCGAGGGTCACCGGGCGGAGCGCCGGGAAGTCGGGGCTGGTCGCGCTGAACGCCGGCCGGCCTTCGATCGGGTTGCCCGAGCCGACGAACAGCGCGCCGACGTAGCCGGGATCGATGCCGAACTCGCTGACGTCCCTCCACGTGGCGCCGCCATCGGTCGAGACCTCGATCACGCCGCCGTCGAACAGCGCGTCGGAGTCGCCTTCGAGATCGTACGCGTGCGAGAACGCGACCACGAACGGCTGGGTGGGGCTGACCTGCAGCGCCGGCGACACCAGCCGGGAATCCGTCGGGGTGGTCGCGTCCTTGCCGAACCACGCGTGGTTGTGGCTGGCGTCGGCGGTGAGGCTCCACTGCGTGGCGCCGGCCGCGCTGGTCAGCGTCCACGGCGTGGCCAGCCGGGCCTCGAAGCCATCGCTGGTGCTGCCGGTGGCGGCCTCGTCGATGCCGGTCAGCAGGGTCAGCGAGACGATGGCGCCGGTGCGCGAGCACGTGCTGTCGCCCGCCAGGCGAACGTCGACCGTGACGTTGGTGTTGCGCGGCGCCGACGGCAGCAGCGTCACCGGGATCGTCAGATCGACGCTCTGGAATGGATGCAGCGCGGGGATCTGGATCGGCGCGCCGAACCGAAGGCTGGTGCTGGCGCTCGACGCGGTGATGGTCACGGATTCGGCGTCGACGATGCCGCCGTTGGCGACCGTCAGGCGCAGGACGCCCGACTCGCCGGGATCGAGGATGCCGTCGTGGTCACACGACACGCCGTCGTCGGTGAGGCTGATGCGGCCGGCGTCCAGCCGGGCGGCCAGCGTTCGGCTGTCGACGGCGCCGAGGTTGCCCGGCGTCGTGTTGCTCGGGCCGACCGCGCACGAGCCTGCGCCGCGGTTGGCGAACGCCGCGGCCAGCAGGATCATGTCGTCGGTATCGAGCGCGCCGGCCGCGGCGAGGATCGCGTCGCGGCCTTCGAGCAGCGTGGCTTCGGGCGGCGTCAGGAGCAGCCCGGCGACGACATAATCCGACATGCGGCGGCGCGCGGCGGGGACGCCGTGGGTGTCGATCAACACGTTGAACGATTCCCACAGCAGCGCCGCCCAGACCTCGCCGGTGTTGTGGGGCTCGCTGTTGCGGCCGGCGGGGCGGCCGGGCGTGGTGGTGGGCAGCGCGGCGCCGTCGCTGATATGGCGAAAGCTGAGATCGTTCTTCGTGCGATCGAGGCTGTACGGGAACCGGCGGATCCCGAAGTACGCAGCGTCGAACGAGCCGTCATCGAGCGCGTACGCCCCGAGCGCATAGCTGCCTTCGCGGTCGTCGCCGTCGCGCAGCATCATGAGCAGGGCGTTGAAGTCGCCCCAGCCTTCGCTCATGCCATTGCATTGCAAGCCGCTGTCGCAGGTCGCGAGCCGCTTGTGCAGGTAGTGGCCCCATTCGTGCGCGACGACGGTATTGTCGACCCCGGCGTCGCGCTCGGGGCCCGCGCCGCCGGTGTTCCACAGCGTCATGATCATCCGCGGGGACTGGCCGTCGGCCGGGACGCTCATGGACGAGGCGTTGCGCAGGCCAAACGCCGCGCCGAGCTGCGATTGTACGAGGATCGGATCGCCGCCCGTGCCGCCGCGGCCGTAGTTGTCGACCTGCGCGTTTCCGGTGGCCTCGGTGAATCCCGAGTCGTACCACCAGTCGTGCATCCAGTTGACCACGAAGAACAGGTTGACCGTGGCGGCGTTGAGCTGGTCGTCGGACGCCAGCGGCTCGACGCTCGGATCGTAGGTGTAGTTGAGCACGCGGCCGGCGCGGACCGCGGGGCGGACCTCGCCTGCGCCGAACGTGCCGGAGGCGTCGAAGTCCGAGAACGCGACCGCGTTGTTGCCCGACGTGGTGGTCGCGTTGTCGGGCAGCCACGGGTCGTGCGGCGCGTTGAACGCTTCCATCACCGCCAGGTTCGGCGTTACGAATCCGGGGGCGGGGCCCCCGGGCACGCCGGTGGGGTGCGGCGCGAAGCTCTCGAGCACGCCGTCGAGCGGCCGGCGGTTGCCGGTGGTCTCGGCGAACGCGCGATACACGAACGCATCGGCGTTGACGAGATCGGTGTCGTCGACGATGCGCTGATCGGCGTCGCCGATCAGGTAGCGGTGGGCGACCGGCGCGGCGCTCGGTCGGCCCTGGTTGTCGAGCGCGCCGCTGGCGAACGCCTCGACCGCCCACACCGGTGCCAGCGCGCCGCCGACGTCGGCGAGCTCGCGGCGGGCGCGCGCCATGGTCACGCGCAGCTGGGGATCGGCGGCGACGGCGAGCGGCTGCCAGCCGCCCTGCGCCGCGAGCTCGCTCAACGCCGGTCGTGGCCGGGCGAAGCCGTAGAGCTGGTCGAGCGCGGCGTCGAGCGCCTGGCGCGGCGACGACACGAAGCTCGGCCGGGCCACCTGCGGCACCAGCGTGCCGGAGACCGCGGCGAGCGAGCCGTCGGGGTGCATCATGACGCGGAGTTCACCGCCGTGGATCGGGACGCCGGCGATCTCCTGGGCGAGCTTGACGACGGTGCCGCCGTTGCGCAGCCGCTGGATGCCGTGGCCGGCGAGCGCGGCGGGCAGGGCGCCGTGGACCCACAGCGGCGCGAGCGCCGCCACGTGATCGCGCGCGGCTTGTTCGGGCGCCACGCCGGCGATGCTGGCGCGCGGTGACAGCGCGCGCATCAGGCGAGGCGCGCCGGCCGCGTTGCTCGACAGGATCGACATGCCCAGCTGGACCGCGGTCTGCTCGGTGGTGCCGGTCGGCCGATCGTCGCCGGGGCTCACCGGCGCGGCCGGATCGCCCGGTGGCTGCGTCGGTGACTCACCGCCGCGAGCGCACGCCGCCGTGAATAGTAGTGATGGAATCGCGAGCGTGTGAAACCGAGCCATGCAAGTTCGCTCCTTCGCGGACACACCAGGTATGGCGAAGAACCTCACTGCGAGGCCGCCGCGACACGCTGTTCGCGCTAACCTCTGCTGCGATTTCGTATCGCGCGGTTCTCAGGACGGGACGTCGCACATCCCCAGACCGGGCCGGCCGGCCGCGACGGAGCCTCACCCAGCTGGCGCGTGGTGGTCACGGAGCTCGGAACCGTCGTGCCACTCACCGGTCGCGGTGATGCCGCGCGCGCGTGGAGCGCACCGCCTGCCGTGCGAGGACCTCAGCAGTGAAATTACATGTCAGGTAGGCAGTGGCGCGGTGCGTGGGAGCATGTCGGCTCTCGATCGGCGGCGCCCTCGCGAATCACGATTGCGCAGGATGGAGTCCGCGCCTCGACAGCGACGCCGGCCACACCTGGTTGCGCGGATGCGTGCGCCGACGCCGAGCGCGTCCAAGCTCGGAGCGACGGGCGGCGCCGCCGCGACGAGCGGCGCGCGACGGTGCGAGATTCGCGCCGGCTTCTTGAAAACGGATGGATGTTTGATAGGGTCCATCAGCCTTGGAGATGGATCTTGCTTGCTAACGTGACGCTCGATCAGCTGCGCGTGCTGGTGACGATCCGCGACACCGGGAGCTTCTCCGCTGCCGGACGGTCGCTGGGGCGGGTACAGTCGGCGATCAGTCAAGCCGTGAAGGCGTTGGAGGAGGCCCATGGGGTCGAGCTCTTCGATCGCCGAAACCACAAGCCGACCCTGACCGCGGTGGGCGAGGTGCTCGTGGAACAGGCGCGGACGGTCCTGGCGAGCGCAGATCGCTTTGCGGCCATCGCCGCGGGAACGCGGAGGGGCCTCGAGCCGGCGCTGGCCCTGGCGATCGATCCACTGGTTCCGACCGCGCCGCTGATCGATAGCCTGCGCGCGCTCCAGGACACGTTCCCGGACCTGCCGGTCTCGTTCTCGACCGAGGGCGTGAGCGGGGCCGATCGACGGCTGCGCGACGGCTCGGCGTCGCTCGCCTTCTGTCTGCTGTTGCCATCAGCACCGGACGATCTGACGGTCTATCCCATCATGGATGTGCAGCTCGTGGCCGTCGCTGCTCGACACCACCCGCTCGCGCGCCTCGCGCGCAGGCTGAATCGAGCCGACCTCGAGGCCAACGTGCAACTGGTGCTATCGAGCAGCGCAGGAGCAGACGGAGCCAGCTATGGAGTCATCAGCACGCGCGTCTGGCGCTTCCTCGATCTGGGACGTCGGCTCGACTTCCTGCTCGCGGGTTTCGGTTGGTGCAAGATGCCGCCCTACATCGTCGAGCCTTACCTCGCGGACGGCCGCCTGATCCAGCTGGACATCACCGACGAGAGCATCACGCCGACCCGATCGCTGCCGGTCTATGCCGCACACGTTCGAGATCGACACCTGGGCCTGGGCGGCCGCTGGCTCCTGGACGACTTGCGAAAACGGCTGGCGCGGTGAGGTCACGAGCAAGACCGCGGCGACCAGGGGCAGCGGGCTGAGCGGCTCGCCGGCCAGCGCCCAGCCGAGGCTCACGGCGACCACCGGGTTGACGCAGGGTAGGTCGAGGCGCGCGCGGCGGTGGTCCGGCGCAACAGCGAGGGGTAGGCGGTGAGCGCGACGATCGAGCCGTGCGTCGCGATCGACCACGAGTAGCCGCGACGGACCGCGCGTGTAGGAGATGTAAGACCACCCGGACACGGTATCCCTCACGATTTCAGATCCGCACCCAATTGTATTGCAATCGCACGCAGGTAACCTCGGCGCGGCGCCGTCGTACGCGATCGTGCGCGCCGCCACTTCTTCCTGGTCGTCAAAATGTCTTCACAAGTCCCCATCCAGCACCCAAGCCTCCCCCTGCCTGACTACTTCTCCAAGTTCGCCAGCACTTATGTTCGCCAGACGGGTCGCTCGACTCTCAATATTCTGATCGACATCATCAAAAATAATGTCCAGGCGTCCGCCCACCCCATTGGCCCGGACTCGGTCGTCCACGACACAGCCGCCGGCCCCGGCATAGGCGCGGCAGCGCTCGTCGCCAGCCTTGCCAAGGACCAGCTGCCGAAGAAGCTGCTGGTCTCTGACAATGTCCCGATGATGGTGTCCGGCGCGCTTGAATCCCTCGCCGCCTCCCCGCTGCCGGATGTCGATTGCAAGTTGCTCGACTCGCAGGACCTGCAGTCGGTGCCAGATAATTACTTCACTCATTCAATTGACAACTTCAGCATATTCACCTTTGCTCGCCCCGTCGATGCACTCAAGGAGACATACCGCACCCTGCGCCCAGGCGGCCTTGCTATCGTTACCTGCTGGCGCCGCTTCGCTCCCATGTTCATCGTCCACGCCGCGCAGAAGAAGATCCGCCCGGACCTGCCACTCATGCCGACACCAAGTCCTGAGTTCTACGAAGAGGGCGTTCTACAGAAAGTGGTTGAGGAGAGCGGCTTCGCCAAGGACAACATCACTGTGGTCGATAAGGTGTTGGTTGTCGCCGACGATGAAGACATCTCTGGCCTTGCTGCACTCATGTCAGGCCCCATGATGGCCAGGGCACGCGAGGGATATACGGAGGACGAGCAGGCGAGGTGGGCCGAGTCTGTTAGCCAGTCCGTGAAGGAAGAGGTAGCGCAGTTTGGAGGTGTCAGGTTCGACGCGTATGTGCTCTTGGCTACCAAGAGCCCGTAGACACGGTATCTCCGCGCGTATTCTGGTCGACCCTGTGAGCGGGTCATCGCGCGATTACCTGCCTCGACGAACGGTGGCCGGGCTCGCGCTACCTGGAGCCGCCGCTCAGAAGACGCAGCTGCACACGGACATCCGGCCCGGATCCGTGGTGTGCCACTGGCCGTTCCAGTGTGCTGGCGCCCGGCACACCTGCGGGCACTTGGCCTCGGCGTCCGACTGGTTCCAGATCGGGCCGGCCTCGACATCGCGCGCCGGCGGTGGGGGCTGCGGGGCCGCGCCCGCCAGCTGCCACAGCTGGTTGGGTCCACCGTGGCAGCCCCAATGCAAGATCCGCGTGCCGTTGTCGGAGCGGCCGCCTTCGACGTCGAGGCAGTGCCCGTTCGCGGCGCTGATCAGCTGGAACGCGTTGCCGGCGGTGACTCGCGAGAAGAGCTGGCTGGCCGCGCCGGTGCACGGCGCCAGTCGCAGCTGGCTGTCGTCAAGATTGCTCCCCGGAGAGGCCACGTCCAGGCACGTGCCGCTCGGGGCGTGGATCAGGTTGACCTTGCCCCCCACGCTGAACCGGAACGCGAGTGCCTGCGCCTCGGTGCCGTTGCACTGCCACAGCTGCAGCGGTGTGCCCAGGCGCTTTGGGCCACCACCGGCGTCCATGCACTTCCCGGTGGCGGCGCTCACCAGGACCACCGGCTCCTCTCGCGGCCGGGGCGGGGCGGGGAACTCGGCGGGCGGGCCGGGCAGGCGCCACAGCTGATTGGGACCGCCGTGGCAGGACCAATGCAGGATCCGCGTGCCGTTTTCGGAGCGGGCGCCTGCGACGTCGACGCAGTGCGCGTTGGCAGCGCTGACCAGCTGGAAGGCGCTTCCGGCGCGGACGCGGGTGAACGCCTGCGTGGCCGCACCGGTGCAGCGCGCCAGCCGCAGCTGGATGTCGTTGCGATCGCCGCGCGGCGCGATGTCCACGCAGGTCCCGCTCCCCGGGTGGATCAGGTTGCTCCGGCCCCCGGCGAGCGCCCGGAACGCGAACGCCTGGGCCTCGGTGCCGTTGCACTGCCACAGCTGCAGCGGCGTGCCGTCGCGCTTGGGACCGCCGCCGGCGTCGAGGCACTTGCCGCTCGCCACGCCCACCAGGATCACCGGCTCGTCGCGCGGTGGCGGTGGCGGTGGCAGCGGCTCCCAGCCTCCCTCGATCCATTCCCAGCGGTCGCCGCGCAGCTCCCAGCGTCCGTCCGTCCAGCGCTCGCGCTCACGCTCGCGCTCGAACGAGCCCTCGCGCCACGCCCAGCTGCCGTCGCGCCAGTCCCAGCGGCCACGGACCCAGACGTAACCAGGGCGCGCGTCCCACCGTTCCTCGCGGGGGGGCGGCGGGGCACCGGGCGGCCCGGCGTCGATGTCGACCCAGTCGCCGTCGATCATCACCCAGCGATCGTCGCGGCGCTCCCAGCGAGGCTCGCGCCAGCGCTTGCCGCTGCGCTCGCGTTCCCAGTGGCCGTCGCGCCAGTCCCATCGTCCGTTGCGCCAGTCCCAGCGTCCGGCGATCCACGTGAACCCGCGGCGCACCTCGCGGCGCTCGACACGCGGCGCGGGCGGCGCGGCGCGCGGCGCCTCGCGATCGTTGTCATCGTCGCGATTGCGCTCGTCGCGGTGGTCGCGGACGACGGGTTGTGCGATGGCAGGCAGCGTTGCTCCGAGCACCGCTGCGGCGATGAACGCGGTCGGCAACCATCGAAAGGTCGATCTGGCCACGGGAATTCTCCTCACGGTGGTATCGACGCGCGCGGTGCCGCGAAATTCATGCGGCCGACTGTCGCAGTGAATGCGACTCGCGGCGGCACGTTGCCGTACGCGGGATCAACACGGTTCCACGCACTCCGATCTGCAAGCCGTGGGGCTGACGGCATCCTCGACGGACCTGCCTAGCCTGGCTGGTCCGTGACCCGAACCGCCGGCCGAGCCAGCTTGTCGGATGCCTGCGCGACGAACGACGGCGCCTGCGCGAGGAACCAGAGCGCGATCAGCGTGTCGAAGATCATGCACCCGAACGAGGACGTCGGCATGAACGGCCAGATCGCGTGGCCCGCCAGGTGGTGCGCCAGATCCCAGCTGGCGTGCATCAGCCAGGCAAGCCCGATGAATCGATAGGAGCGGAGCCCGAGGTAGGCCACCACGCCGCCGGCGACGGCCGCGTACAGCAGCTCCCACAGCCCGAACCCACCGCTCAGGTAGACCCCGCTCGCGCCGGCCACGAGGATGGCATTGTAGGTCCGCCTCGCCGGCTGCTTCACGAGCGACATGACCACGACGAAGACGATCGATGCGACGAACGGGCCGACGACGTCGGCCATGTGAAGCGGTGGTGGGTTGTGCATAGGTCCTTTCGAGTGTTCCGAGCGTACGAGATCGGGCACGATGGACCAGTGGCCAAGAAGACATCGTTCGCAGGATTCACGCCACACGGCAGCGGCGCGGCCGGGCGCCGACACCGGGTCGCCGTGCTGGCGTTCGACGGCGTGGTCCTCGGCGACCTGGCCACGCCATGCGAGATCTTCGGCAGGGTGCGGGGCGCCGGCGAGCACGCGCCCTACGAGGTGCGGATCTGCAGCGCCCGCCCCGAGGTGGCTTCCGAGCACACCACGCTCAAGGTGCCCTGGCGACTGTCGTGGGTGAGCCGGGCCGACACCGTGATCGTCCCGGGCGTCGATGACCTGGACCGCGCGCTGCCCGCCGGCGTGCTGCGCGCGATTCGCCGCGCGGTCGATCGCGGCGCGCGCGTCGCCTCGATCTGCAGCGGCGCCTTCATCCTCGCCGCGACCGGCGCGCTCGATGGCCAGCGGGCGACGACCCACTGGCGCGCCGCGCCAGCCCTGGCGCGCCGCCACCCGACGATCGACGTCGATCCCGACGTGCTCTACGTCGACAATGGGAACGTGCTGACCTCCGCCGGCGCGGCCGCCGGACTCGACCTCTGCCTGCACCTCGTGCGACGCGACCTCGGCGCCGAGGTCGCCGCCGAGGCGGCGAGGACCGCCGTGATGCCGCTCGAGCGCGCCGGCGGACAGGCGCAGTTCATCGCGCACCCGCCACCGACGAGCGACGGCAGCTCGATCGGGCCTTTGCTCGCGTGGCTCGACCAGAATCTCCGGACGGCTCTGCCGCTCAGGGTGATCGCGCGACGCGCGGCCATGAGCACGCGGACGCTGAGTCGGCGGTTTCGCGACCACGCCGGCACGACGCCGGCGCTCTGGGTGACGCGCGCGCGGGTGCGCCGTGCGCAGCGCCTGCTCGAGACGACGGATCTCCCGGTCGAGCGGGTCGCCACGGAGGTCGGGTTCCGCTCGTCCGCCGTGCTCCGCGAGCACTTCGGCGCGATCGTCGGGATCAGCCCGCAAGCGTATCGACGCTCGTTCCACGCTGGCCCGGCTCGCCGCGCTTGATCCCGCAGCCGTGCGATGCGGCCCGCTGGCGTCCGTCGGTTCGTGCCTGCGGCGCCTGGTTCAGTCGTCGAGCTCGGCGGCCGGCTCGAGGCGAGGATCGAGGCGAGGATCGAGGCGAGGATCGAGGCCCCGGGCGGTGAGCTCCCGGACGATCGCCGGCTCGATGCGGAACCGCTCGAGCAGCCCGCGCAGCTGGGCCCGGGCCGCTGCGCTGTAGCGCTGCACCCGCTTGCCGAGGATCAGCTCGTTCTTGGCCGAGTGCTCCCAGCCGACCAGCTCGGTGACCGTGACCTTGTAGCCGTGCGCCTCGAGCGCGAGGCCGCGCACCACGTTGGTGAGGTGCGAGCCGAGCTCGCGGCGGTGCAGCGGGTGGGCGAACAGCGCCGCGGTCACGGGATCGGCAGGTTGGGCCGCGTCGAGCTGGCGGGCGACCTCGGCCTGGCAGCACGGCACGACCGCGATGTGGTCGGCGCCGCGCTCGATCGCGAGGGCGATCGCGTCGTCGGTCGCCGTGTCGCAGGCGTGCAGCGCCGTCACGACGTTGGGCCGCCGCGGCAGCGCCACGCCGGCGATCGCGCCGGTGGCGACCTGGAAGCGATCCTGGCCGAACCGCGCCGCGCGCTGCGCGGCTTGCGCCGACAGCTCGGGCCGCGATTCGATCGCGACCAGCGCGCCGCGCCCGGCGGGCCCCAGCACCAGCTCGTAGAGCAGGGCGCCGAGGTAGCTCTTGCCGGCGCCGCAATCGGCGATCAGCGGATCGGGGCTGCGCGCCATCGCGTCGTCGAGCGCGGGGCGCAGCAGCCCGACGAGGTGCCGGATCTGCTTCAGCTTGCGCCGCGCGTCGGCGTTGAGCTGCCCGTCGCGGGTCACGAGGTGCAGGTCCTGGAGCAGGGCGATCGACATCCCTGCCGGAACATCGGGGTCCGTGCGCGCGTCGTACGTGGCGGGCGTGGCACGCTTGGCAGGCTTCTCGGGCTTGGCGACAGGCAAGCGCGCACCTTAGCGCGCGCGGCGGCCGCTCGCAGCGGCACGGCCGGCGCCGATGCCGCGTCGCGTGCTCGCGACGTCACCACGGCCCGTACGCGACGGCGCTGCCGACGATCGCGCCGCCGAGCACGAGCCACGCCGAGTTCGGCTTGAACTTGACGAGGACGATCGCGCCGACGGAGGCCAGCACCGCCGTCGGCACGTCGATGATCGCCGCCCGGCCGAGCTGGATCGTCACGGCCGCCATGAGCGCGAGCGAGGCCGCGTTGACGCCGTCGAGCACGGCGCCGGCGGTCTTCGAACGTCGCAGCCGCGGAACCAGCGGGCCGCTGATCGCCACGAACACGAACGCCGGCAGGAAGATCCCGATCGTCGCGACGGCAGCGGCGCGCGGACCACCGAGGAGATAGCCGATGAACGTCGCCGTCGTGAACACCGGCCCGGGGGTCACCTGGCCGACCGCGACCGCGTCCAGCAGCTGCGACTCGGTGAGCCAGTGGAGCCGGTCGACCAGGTCGGCGCGCAGGAACGCCAGCAAGACGTAGCCACTGCCAAACAGCACCGATCCGACCTTCAGGAACAACAGAAACAGCGGGCCCAGCCCGAACGCCGCCGTCGCCGCCGTGGTGGCCTTGGCGACGCCGAGAAGCGGCGCCGGTCCCAAGCTCGCCGCGCCGCGGATCCACGGCGCCGACCGCAGGCGCGGCGCCCCGGCCACGAGGCCCGCGGCCACGAGCACGACCAGCTCGTTGACGTCGGCGAGGCTCGCTGCCAGGGCGGCGACCGCGATCGCGCCGAGCAGCCACGTCTTCATCGCGGACCGGCCGAGCCCCCAGAGCGCCTGGAGGACGACCGCGATGATCACCGGCTTGACGCCGTAGAGCACGCCGGCGATCGCGGGCAGCGCCCCGAACCGGACATAGGCCCAGGCGATCGCCATCACGATCAAGACCGCCGGGGTGATGAAGCACACCCCCGCGACCACGAGGCCCGCCCAGCGGGCCCGCGTGTGGCCGATGTGGATCGCCATCTCGGTCGAGTTCGGCCCGGGGATCAGGTTCGTCGTGCCCAGGAGATCGAGGAACTGTTCGCGCGTCATCCATCGGCGGCGCCGGACGACCTCGTCCTCCATCATCGCGGTGTGCGCGGCGGGGCCACCGAACGCGGTGAACCCGAGCTTGCCGAATAACCACGCCAGCTCGCGGAGCGACGTCGGCCGCGCCGCGCCGGCCGGGGGGACGCCGGGCGCCGTCACGCCGTGAGCTTCGCGAGATCGTCCAGACCGAACGCCCGCTCGAGGCGCGCGACCTCCTCGACCGCCTTCTCGAACCCGTGATCGCCGAGCATCGATTTCTCCTGGTCCTCGAACTGGTCGCCCATCGCCTCGTACTCGTGCTTGCCGACCAGGCCGCGCAGCGCGGGAAACAGCACCGTATCCTCCCGCGCGGCGTGGGGGCGATACATGTGGTTGAACCGCCGCAGCGTGGCGGCGAGCGTCGCGCGCTCGGCGTCGCCGAGCGGCGCCTGGGCCAGCGCCACGATCTGCGCGGTCAACGCGCGGCCCGCCAGGTGCTGCCGCCGGAGCACGGCCGTCAGATCGGCGAGCTTGCCCGCCTTCTCGTAGCGCGGGAACAGGAGGTCCTCTTCGAGCTTCTCGTGATAGTCCTCGATGACGCGGCGAATGATGCCCGCGCATCCGGCGAGGGCGTCGAGCGGCACCTCGTCGTGCGCCTCGAAGCGCTGGGCCGCTTCATCGTAGAGATACATGACGCGGCGGAGCACGCCGTGCTCGCGCATCAGATCCTCGGCGGGCGTGACCTCGTCGTCGCCCCCGGGCTGGCCGGTGGCGGGGCCCGCGGCGCCTCTGGGCGGCCTGGCACAACCGAGCACCAGCGCGGCGGTCGCCGCAGAACGCAGGAGCAGCCGGCGATCGGTGTGCATCGAGGGGGCCTCTCGTGGACGATCTTTGTCTGTGAGTAGCACGGATGCTGTCCGCCCAGGACCGCGGCAGCCCCCCGCCCGCGCTCCCGGTGCCCCGATCGCGGCCGGGCGCGGGCAGCGGCGCTATCCGCCGCTCGCGAGCGCGGCCTGGCGCGCGCGGAACGCACGCGTCTTCACCGCGGCGACCGAGACGCCGAGCTCCTTGGCGATCTCGGTCTCGGTGCGGCCCTCGCCGTACCGCTTCCAGAACACCGCGGGGTACTTGGCGCCGAGCTTGGCCACCGCCTCCGCCACCGCCCCCAGGTCGGCGCGCGCGATCACCTCGGCGCGCAGGTCGCTCGGCGACGCGACGCGCTCGAGCCACGGCGTCCCGTCGTCCTCGCTGGCGCCGGTTCCGCTCGCCGGGATCTCGCGGGACAGCCGGCGCTGCTTGCGCAGGAACATGAGCGCAGCGGTCGCGGTCACGCGGTACAGCCACGTCGAGTAGCGCGCGTCGCCGCGAAACGAGTCGCGGTAGCGGTGGGCCAGGAGCATCGCGTCCTGGGTGACGTCTTCTGCGTCCTGGTCGTCGTGGACGTACTTCATCGCGATCGACCGCACGTAGGCCCGGGTGCGATCAACGTCCACGTCCGGTCGCTCTGGTGTCTGCATCGAGCCCTCCTGGGGACCGGTATACGCATCCGCCGCGCCAGCTCAGTCCAGTGACAACGACAAGTAATTCAAGAAGGTTAGATGAACTCCCGGGCAGCGCTTTGTCCAGTCGGCTGGACGCTGTCTAGACAGCTGGACAGGTTCCAGTACGCTGGATGTGTGTCCAACGCGGTTCGCCACGTGCTGCTGGTCGATCGTCACGCGGAGGCGGTCGCCTACGCCCAGGCGTCGCTGCCCGGGATGGAGCTCGAGGCCGTCGCGACGCCGCCCGCGGCGTTCGAGCGCGTGATCGGCTCGACGTTCGACGCCGTGCTGCTCGATCCGGCGCTCGGCGATGGCGACGACGGCGCGCTGGCGCTGCTCCACCGGCTGCGCACCGTGGCGCCCGATACCGTGGTCGTGATCTGGAGCGACCAGCCGACCGTCGGGTTCGCGGTGCGCGCGATGCGCGCCGGCGCGCTCGACGTACTGAAGAAGACCGCCGCGGCCGCCGAGGTTCGTTCGGTGGTGGAGCGGGCGATCGCCCACGGCGCGCTGGCCCGCGAGGTCCGCCGGCTGCGCGGCGAGGTCGAGCGCGCGCGGGGCCTCGGCGAGGTGATCGGCGAGTCCGCGCTGATGCGCCAGCTGCTCGCGATGATCGACCGCGTGGCGGCCTCGGACGCCACGGTGCTGATCGTCGGCGAGAGCGGCACCGGCAAGGAGCTGCTGGCCCGGACGATCCACCGGGTCGGGCCGCGCGCCGAGGGGCCGTTCGTCGCGTTCGACTGCTCGGCGCTGGCGCCGAGCCTGCTCGAGGCCGAGCTGTTCGGCCACGAGAAGGGCGCGTTCACCGGCGCCAACCGGGCCCGCCGCGGACTGTTCCGCGAGGCCCAGGGCGGCACGATCTTCCTCGACGAGATCGGCGACGTCGACGCCAGCGTGCAGAACAAGCTCCTGCGCGTGCTGCAGGAGCGCGAGATCAAGCCCGTCGGCGGCGATCGCCCGGTCGCGATCGACGTCCGCGTCGTCGCGGCGACCAACAAGGATCTCAAGGCGCTGGTCGCGCGCGGTCAGTTCCGCGAGGATCTGTACTGGCGGCTCGCCGTCGTGCCGATCCAGGTCCCGCCGCTGCGCGAGCGCAAGGAGGACATCCCGCACCTCGCCGCCCACATCCTGGCGCGCCGCCGCGGCGCCGCCAAGAGCTTCGCCGGCAGCGAGGCGCGCTACCCGACGCAGATCACCGCCAAGGCGCTGGCTCGCCTCGAGTCGTACCGCTGGCCGGGCAACATCCGCGAGCTCGAGAACGTGCTGTCGCGCGCGGCGATCCTGTGCGACGGCGAGATGATCCGCTCGCACGATCTCGACATGCTCGGAACCGACCGGCCCCACGGCGCCCACCCGGCCGGCCACGCCGACCCCGGCGACGAGCGCGTCGAGCTGCCCGCGATCGATCTCGACCGGCTCGGCGACGGCGAGGGGCTCAAGGACGTCACCGATCGCGCCGTCCGCGCGGTCGAACGCGCGGCCCTGGCCGCGGCGCTGCGCCGCGATCGCAACCCGGCGCTCGCGGCGCGGCGGCTGGGCATCAGCCGTGCGTCGATCTACACCAAGATGAAGGCCTACAGCATCGGCCCCGACGGCAGCTCCTCGGCGGAATGATCCGCGAGCGGGGCGGGGCGACGGTTCCTGCCGCGCGAGCAGCCGCGTCACGGGCGCTCGCGGTGGTCTTCACCGAGGCCTCACCGCGCCAGGTCGCGGGCCCCGCGGCGCCGCGCTAGGGTCGCACGCATGAAGTACGAGCTGTATTACTGGCCCCAGATCCCGGGGCGCGGTGAGTTCGTCCGGCTGGTGCTCGAGGACGCCGACTGCGACTACGTCGACGTGGCGCGCGAGGACGGCCGCGAGGACGAGCTCGAGGACGTGCTGGCCGGCAAGCGCGATGGCGTGCTGCCGTTCGCGCCGCCCGTGCTCTACGCCGGCGCGCTCGTCGTCGCGCAGACCGCCGCGATCACCCGGTTTCTCGGCGAGCGCCACGGCCTCGCCCCGGCGTCGGAGGCCGGGCGGCTCGGCGCCGCGACGATCGCGCTGACGATCGCCGACCTGGTCGCCGAGGCCCACGATACGCACCATCCCACCGCGGTCGACAAGCGCTACGAGGACCAGAAGCCGGCGGCCAAGGCCCGCGCGGCCGAGTTCCGCCACGCCCGGATCCCCAAGTTCCTCGGCTACCTCGAGCGCTGCCTCGAGCGCAACGGCGAGGTGCTGGTCGGCGACGAGGTCTCGTACGCCGATCTGTCGGCGTTCCAGGTCGTCGAGGGGTTGTCGTATGCGTTCCCGCGCGCGATGGCCAAGCAGGCCGCCGAGATCCCCAGGCTGCTCGCGCTGCGCGACCGGGTCGCCCAGCGGCCGCGGCTGTTGCGCTACCTGACCTCGGATCGCCGGCTGGCGTTCAGCGAGCAGGGGATCTTTCGGCATTACCCCGAGCTGGACGGCTGACGTGATCGAGCCTGCGACCAGGCGAGCGGGGCTTGCGAGGGCGCTGGCGGATCCCGCGCCGGCGAGCGCCGCGTCGTGCGACGGCGGCGCGGGTGGGGTACCGTGTGCCGTGCCGACGATCCCAGGATTTCGCGCCGTGGCCCGGGTCGGGCAGGTCCCGCCGAACGACGTGATCGCCGTGGTCGTCGAGGGCATCGCCATGGTGCTCGGCCGCGACGGCGAGCGCTACTTCGCGGCCCAGCGGCGCTGCGTGCACCTCGGCGGCGACCTCGCCGAGGGCATCGTGTCGCGCGGTCACCTGATCTGCCCGCAGCACGCGTGGCGGTTTTCGACCGCGACCGGGCGCCACCCCGAGGCATCCCAGTACTGCCTGGTGATGTACCCCGTGCGGGTGGTCGGCGATCACATCGAGGTCGACCCGCGCCCCCTCGGATCGCCATGATCGCCCAGCCCAGGAGTTGCCCATGAATCGCCCGACCGTGAGCTTGATCGAAGGAGATGGCATCGGCCCCGAGGTCACCGCTGCCACGCTGCGCGCGATCGAAGCGGCGGGCGGCCAGCTCGTCTGGGAGCGCGTCGATGCCGGCGCCGGCGCGGTCGCCGCGCACGGCGATCCGTTGCCGGCCGCGACGATCGCGTCGATCCAGCGGACCCAGCTCGCGCTCAAGGCGCCGCTCGCCACGCCCAGCGGCGGTGGCTACCGCTCGGTGAACGTCACGCTGCGCCAGCACTTCGATCTGTACGCGAACGTACGGCCGGCCCAGACGATGGCCGGCGTGCCGTCGCGGTTCACCGACGTCGACATGGTGATCGTGCGCGAGAACACCGAGGACCTGTACGCCGGCATCGAGCACTACATCGATCCGCGGCGCACCGCCGCCGAGTCGATCGCGATCATCACGCGGTTCGGCAGCGAGCGGGTGATCGTGTACGCGTTCGAGTACGCGCGCCGCCACGGCCGCCGCAAGATCACGCTGGTCCACAAGGCCAACATCCTGAAGATGTCGAACGGGCTGTTCCTCGACACCGGCCGCGAGGTCGCCAAGCGCTACCCCGAGATCGAGTTCGACGACATGATCGTCGACGCCACCGCGATGCGGATGGTGACCCAGCCCGAGCGGTTCGACGTGATCGTCACGATGAACCTGTTCGGCGACATCCTGTCCGACCTCGCCGCGGGGCTGATCGGCGGCCTGGGCGTGGCGCCGGCGAGCAACATCGGCGCCGCGGCGCCGGGCGAGCGGCCGTGCGCGATGTTCGAGGCGGTCCACGGCACCGCGCCGGACATCGCCGGCAAGGGCATCGCAAACCCGACGGGGCTCATGCTCTCGGCGGCGATGCTGCTCGATCACGTCGAGCAGCGCGAGGCCGCCAACCGGCTGCGCGCCGGCGTGGCCGCCGCGCTCGCGAACGCCGAGACCCGCACCGGCGACCTCGGGGGCCGCGCCAACACCGCGCAGTTCACCGACGCCGTGATCCGCGCGATGGCGTAGCCGCGGCGCTCGCTGCGCGGAGCGTCGCGCGTGGCCGCCGGGCCCTTCCGGTCAGCTCGGCAGGCGGTCGCCGACGTTGCCGCGCGACGGCGCGCTCGGCGGCGGGATCGCCGGCTCGGGCTCGGGGACGGCCGGCGCGGCCGCCAGCGCCACCGCCAGCACGTCGTCGACCCGGGTCATGGTCCGGATCTCGAGCTCGCGCTTGACCTCATCGGGGATATCGAGCGTGTCCTTGAGGTTGCGCTCCGGCATGAACACGATCTTGATGCCTGCGCGGTGGGCGGCGAGCACCTTCTCCTTGATGCCACCGACCGGCAGGGCGTGGCCGCGGAGGTCGACCTCGCCGGTGACCGCGACGTCGTGGCGGATCGGGCGGTTGGTGAACACCGAGACCACGGCGAGCGTCAGCGCGACGCCGGCCGACGGGCCATCCTTCTTGATCGCGCCCTGCGGCAGGTGGATGTGCAGATCGCTGTTGGCGAGCTTGTCGGCGTCGATGCCCAGCCGCGTGGCGTTGGCCCGCGTCCACGAGAACGCGGCCTGCGCGCTCTCCTTCATCACGTCGCCCATCTGGCCGGTGAGGCGGACGTCGCCCTTGCCCGGGTAGATCCGGCACTCGATGAACATGATGTCGCCGCCCACCGGCGTCCACGCGAGGCCGGTGATCACGCCGACCTCGGGCTGGCGACCCGCGCTATCGCTCACGAAGCGCGGCGGGCCGAGCAGCTCCTCCAGCGCGCGGACATCGAACTGGATCGCCGGGGAGCCCTCGGCTACCCGGACCGCGGCGCCGCGGCACACCGCGGCGATCTCGCGCTCGAGGTTTCGCACGCCTGCCTCGCGCGTGTAGCTGTGGATGATCTCGGTCAGCACGTCGTCGCCGAGGTCGAGCTGGTCCTTGCCCAGGCCGTGCTCGCCGAGCTGCTTGGGCAAGAGGTGGTTCTTGGCGATCGCCAGCTTCTCGACGCTGGTGTAGCCCGACAGCTCGACCATCTCCATGCGATCGAGCAGCGGCTGGCTGATCGTGTCGAGCTGGTTCGCGGTGCAGATGAACATGACCTTGGACAGATCGACCGGGACCTCGACGTAGTGGTCGACGAAGTCCTTGTTCTGTTCGGGGTCGAGCACCTCGAGCATCGCGGCGGCAGGGTCACCGCGCATGTCGGCGGCGAGCTTGTCGATCTCGTCGAGCACGAACACCGGGTTCATCGAGCCGGCCTTCTTGAGGCCCGACACGATGCGGCCGGGCAGGGCGCCGATGTAGGTCCGGCGATGGCCGCGGACCTCGGCCTCGTCGCGCACGCCGCCGAGCGAGATCCGCACGTACTTGCGGCCGAGCGACGACGCGATCGACTTGCCGAGCGAGGTCTTGCCGACGCCGGGCGGGCCGATCAGGAGCAGGATCGGGCCGTGCTTGTTGGGCGCGAGCTTGCGCACGGCGAGGAACTCGAGGATCCGGCGCTTGACCTTCTCGAGGCCCGAGTGCTCGGCCTCGAGGATCGCGCGCGCCGCGGACACGTCGAGCCGATCCTCGGTGAATACGTTCCACGGGATCTCGAGCAGGTTCTCGACGTAGGTCCGCGCGATGTTGTACTCGGGCGACGACGACGCCATCTGGCCCATCCGCGACAGCTGCTTCTTCGCGACGACGCGGACCTCGTCGTTCATCTTGCTGTCTTCGATCTTCTTGCGCAGCTCGTCGATCTCGGCGTTGTCGTCCTGCTCGCCGAGCTCTTCCTGGATCTGGCGCATGCGATCGCGCAGCACGCGCTCGCGGTGGGTGCGCGACGACTCGCCCTCGAGCTCGGCGCCGATATCGGCCTTGAGCCGCAGCACGGTCGCCTGGCGCTCGAGCGAGGGGATGATGCGCTCGAGCCGCTTCATCGTATCGGTCTCGATGAGCAGCATCGTCAGCTCGTCGCGCTCGAGCTCGAGGTACGGCGCGGCGGCGTCGACCAGCTTGTCGGGATCGACGATGGCCTGGACCTGCGCGCGGGTCAGCTCGCCCCGCGGCTCCTTGGCTTCCTTGCTGCCCTCGCGGTCCGGCTTGGCTTCCTTGTTCTGCGCGTCGGTCACCACGGCGAGCAGGTAGTCGCGGACCTTGGAGGTGATCGCGATCAGCTGGTCCGCCGGGGCGGTCGACGGCGGCGCCAGCGGCGACGCGCTGGCGATCAAGAACGGCTCGGTGGCGACCAGCGCGTCGATGTGGACGCGCTCGAGGAACCGCATCACGCACGTGAACCGGCCGGGCGAGTGCTTGACGACCTGGACGATCTCGGCGCGCACGCCGACCTCGTGCAGGTCGCGCTGGCCGGGATCGCGCACCGCGGGGTTCTTCTGCGGGATGATGACGATCAAGTTGTCGTCGCGCGTCGCCGCTTCGATCGCCCGCACCGACGCTTCTCGCCCGATCTCGAGCGGGCCCACGTGACCGGGCAGCTGCACCTCGGTCCGGAGTGGGATGACGGGATATTGACCTGCGGTCTCGGTGTGTTTCGTCACGACTCCTCGAGTCTACGACGTTTCAGTCATTGTGCCCGCGTTTGCGCAGGTGAGTTACCAGCTGGATCAGAGCTTTCTTGGCGTCGTCATCGAGGTCGCGCGGGACGTCGATCTGGATGGTCACGTAGTGGTCTCCGACACTGCCCGTCGGGTCGGGCATTCCCTTGCCGCGCAGCCTGAGCTTCTTGCCGCTTGCCGTCCCCGGCGGGATCTTGACCTCGGCCTTGCCATCGATCGTCGCGACGGTGGCCACCGTGCCGAGGATCGCGCGGTCGAACGAGATCCGCACGTCGGACGCGACGTCCGCGCCCTCGACGCGCAGCCAGCTGCCGTCGCTGGCCTTGACGTTCTGCTCGAACTCGGCGTCCGGCACGTCGCGCCGCCGGCCCGACGGCCCGCGGCCCTCGGGGCCGCTGTGCTCGACGCGCACGCGCGGGCCGCGCGGCCCGCCGTTGTGAAAGAACTGTCCGAACAGGTCGCCCAGATCGAACACGCCGGGGCCGCCGGCCCCGCTGCCCTGGGCGGTGTACGTGTAGCCTCCGGGAAACCCTTGCTGCACGCCGCCACCGGCGCGCAGCTCGTCGTACAGCGCCCGCTTCTTGGCGTCTCCGAGCACGTCGTACGCGTTGGAGATGTCCTTGAAGCGCGACTCCTTGGCCTTGTCGCCGCCGGTGGAATCCGGATGGTTGGCCTTGGCGAGCTTGCGGTACGCGCGCTTGATCTCGTCGGCGGTGGCGGTCTGACCCACGCCGAGCGCCTTGTAGTAGTCGACGCTGGGGTCGAAGTCGATCTGTTGCGACATGGCTAGGCGGCAGCTCCTTTCCCGGTGGTCGCGCTCGAGCCCTTGCGGTGAAACACGATGCCATCGCCCTCGACGTCGGCCTCGACCTGATCGCCGGCCTGGAAGTCACCGGCGAGCAGCAGGCTGGCGAGCGGATCGATCACGAGCTTCTGCAGCGCGCGCTTGATCGGGCGGGCGCCGTAGACCGGATCGTAGCCGGCCTCGGCCACCGCCGCGACCGCCCGGTCGGTGAGCTGGAGGGCGAGGTGGCGCTCGGCGAGCAGCTGATCGAAGCGCTGGACCTGGATCCGGACGATCTTGCCGAGCTGGGCCTCGCCCAGCGGCTCGAAGAAGATCGTCTCGTCGACGCGATTCAAGAACTCGGGCCGGAACGTCTGCGCGAGCTCGCGCATCGCGGCCTTCTCGATCTGCTCGCGGTTGTCGCGGGTGAGCTTCAAGAGGTGCGCGCTGCCCACGTTGCTGGTCATCACGACGACCGTGTTGCGGAAGTCCACCGTGCGGCCCTGGCCGTCGGTCAGCCGGCCATCGTCGAGCACTTGCAGGAGCACGCTCCACACGTCGGCGTGCGCCTTCTCCATCTCGTCGAGCAGGATCACGCAGTACGGGTGGCGCCGCACCGCCTCGGTGAGCTGACCTCCCTGGTCGTAGCCGACATAGCCCGGCGGGGCGCCGACCAGGCGCGACACCGAGTGCTTCTCCTGGTACTCCGACATATCGATCCGGATCATCTCGTGATCGCTGTCGAACAGGAACTCGGCGAGCGCGCGGGCGAGCTCGGTCTTGCCGACGCCGGTCGGGCCCAGGAACAGGAAGCTGCCGATCGGCCGGTTCGGATCCTTGAGCCCGGCCCGGGCGCGCCGGATCGCGGCCGCCACGGCGTGCACCGCGGTGTCCTGGCCGACCACGCGCTCGCGCAGCCGATCCTCCATCTTGGCGAGCCGCTCGACGTCGCCCTCGAGCATCTTCTCGACCGGGATGCCGGTCCACTTCGCGACCACGCCGGCGATGTCGTCCTCGGTGACCTCCTCGCGCAGGAAGCTGCCCTTGGCGCGCAGCTCGTCGACCTTGGCGGTGTCGATCGCGGTGACCTTCTCGAGCTCGGGGATCGAGCCGAACCGCAGCTCCGAGGCGCGCGCGTACTCGCCCTGGCGCTGCAGCTTGTCGGCCTCGGCCTTGAGCTGCTCGAGCTTCTCCTTCTTGGTGCGCAGGCTGCCGATCAGCTCGCGCTCGCGCTGCCACTGCGCCTTCATGCCGGACGCCTGCTCCTTGAGCTCGGCGATCTCGCGCACGACCTCGGGCAGCCGCTGCTTCGATCGGCGGTCGTCCTCGCGCTCGAGGGCGGCGCGCTCGACCTCGAGCGTCATGACGCGGCGCTCGAGGGTATCGATCGGCGTGGGCACGCTCTCGATCTCCATCTTGAGCCGCGACGCGGCCTCGTCGACCAGATCGATCGCCTTGTCCGGCAGCTGGCGCGCCGGGATGTAGCGCTGCGACAACTTGGCCGCCGCGACCAGCGCGGCGTCGCGGATCCGGATGCCGTGGTGGACCTCGTACTTGTCCTTGAGGCCGCGCAGGATCGCGATCGTGGCGTCCACGCTCGGCTCCTCGATCATCACCGGCTGGAACCGGCGCTCGAGCGCCTTGTCCTTCTCGATGTGCTTGCGATACTCGTCGAGCGTGGTCGCGCCGATGCAGCGCAGCTCGCCGCGCGCGAGCGCCGGCTTGAGCAGGTTGGCCGCGTCGGTCGCGCCTTCGGCCGCGCCGGCCCCGACGAGCGTGTGCAGCTCGTCGATGAACATGATGACTTCGCCGGCCGCGCCGGCGACCTCCTTCAGCACCGCCTTCAGGCGCTCCTCGAACTCGCCGCGGTACTTGGCGCCGGCGATCAGCGCGCCGAGATCGAGCGAGCAGATCCGCTTGTCGCGCAGCGACTCGGGGACGTCGCCTTGCGCGATCCGCAGGGCGAGGCCCTCGACCACGGCGGTCTTGCCGACGCCGGCCTCGCCGACCAGCACGGGGTTATTCTTGGTGCGCCGCGACAGGATCTGGATCGTGCGCCGGATCTCCTCGTCGCGCCCGATCACCGGATCGAGCTTGCCGAGCCGCGCGAGCCGCGTGAGATCGCGGGTGTATCGATCGAGCGCCTCGTACTTGGCCTCGGGATCGGCGTCCTGGACCCGCTGGTTGCCGCGCACGGCGACCAGCGCCTCGAGGATCGCCTCCTTGGTCGCGCCCGCGGAGGTCAGCGCCTCGCCGGCCCCCGACTTGCTGGCGGCGAGCGCGATCAGGAAGTGCTCGGTCGAGATGTACTCGTCCTTCATCGCCTGGGCTTCTTGCCCGGCGGCCTCCCAGATGTCCTTGAATGCGCGGCCGGCTTCGATGTCGAGGGCGGCGCCGCGGGCGCGCGGCAGCTTCTCGAACGTCTTGCCGAGGTCGGCGCGGACCACGCGCGCGTCCGCGCCGATCTTTGCGAGGATCCGCGGCACGACGCCGCCCTCCTGTTCGAGCAGTGCCACGAGCAGGTGCTCGGGGCGAACTTCGGCATGATGCATGGCCACGGCGGCGTCGCGAGAAGCTGCGATCGCCTCCTGGGCCTTCACGGTCAGCTTGTCTAGCTTCATGGCAGGGCTAAAGTAACCACGCTTACATCCGCGTCAATCCTCCCGGGCCCATCGTCGTTCGCCGCAGGGACGCCGCAGCGAGCCGAGCGACTACAGCGAATTCGCGGCCGGCGTACCCGCGGCGGCGGCCCTGAGCTTGGCGAGATCGACCAGGCCCCGGCGCGCCAGATCGGTGATCGCGGTCGAGGCCGAGCCGAGCTGGAGGCGGCCGGTCCGGCCGGCGAGCTCGCCGAGCGCGTTGGCGAGCAGCCGCGGCGCGGCGTCGCCGAGCGCGGCGTGGACCAGCTGGGCGAGCTGGGTATCGCCGATCAGCGCGGCGGCGATCAACGCGTGACCCAGCGCGGCGTCCGGCGTGGCGTTGCTGATCAGCGCGTCCTTTTCGGCCAGCTCGGTCGCGACCTCGACGATCCCGGCCGGATCATCGGAGCGCCAGTAGACGTCGAGCAGGCGGCGCAAGGTCGGGACGTGGCCCGGATCGAGATCGGAGGCGCGGAGGAACACGTCGTCGGCGCGGTCGACATCCCCGAGGTGGACCAGCACCGCCTCGCCGAGCTGATACAGCCGCTCGGCGCGGTGGATCGGCGAGGGCGCCAGCGGCACCAGCTGGTAGAGATAGCGCGTCGCCGCCGGCCAGTCGCCGCGCGCGGCGTGGACCTGGGCGAGCGCCTCGATCGCGCCGGCGTGCACCGGATGATCGAGCAGGATCTTCTCGAGGTGGGTCACCGCCTCGTCGAGCTGGCCGGCCTCGCGGAGCAGCTCGACCAGCGCGAAGTGCGCGCCGAGCTGGGCCTCGTCCTCGTCGAGCGGCACCAGCTCGATCACGTGGCGCGCGGCGTCCAGCGCGATCGACAGCTCGCCGATCCGGGTCGCGAGCTCCTGGACGCGGGTCATCACGTCGCGCCGGCCGGGCGCGAGGTCGGCGGCGATCTGGGCGAGCTGGAGCGACTCGCTGTCGCGGCCGAGCTGCTCGGCGATGATCGAGCGGCGCAGCGCGAGCTCGTCGTCACCGAGCACCGACTCGCCGGTCCCGAGGTCGCGATAGATGAGATCCGCGGTCGCGAAGTCGGCGAGCCGGAACGCGAGCGCGCCGCGGGCGTCGAGCGCGCTGACGTGCCCGGGGTCCTCGATCAGCGCGAGATCGTAGGCGCGCGCGGCCTGATCGAGCGCGCCGACCTCCTCGGCGAGCCGCGCCACCTCGAGCCAGGCCGTGGCACGGTCCTCCGCGACCTCGGCCTGGCTGGCCCGGACGCGGGTCAGCTCGGTGAGCGCCGAGAGGTCGCCCGAGGTGCGGTGCAGGTTGGCGAGCACGCGGAACGCCGCCGGGTGGCCGGGCTCGGCGCGCCACAGCCGGTACGCCAGATCGAGCGCGGCGTCGAGGTCGCCGGCGGCCTCGGCGCGGTCGAGCTGGGTGGCGAGGTCGGGCTCGGCGACGTCGATCGCGGTCGCGCGGCAGCGCGCCGCCGCCTCGAGCAGGGCGCCGCGGTCGGCCGCGCGCGCGGTGGCCGCGGCCTCCTCGTACAGCCTGGCGGCGTCGAGCGGGCGGCCGATCGACTCGTAGCGACGCGCCAGCGGCGACTTGACCGCCGGGATCGTCGGATCGAACGCGAGGGCCTGCTCGTAGTTGGCCTGGGCCTGCGCAGGATCGTCGAGCCGCTCCTCGTAGATCAGCGCGAGCTCGAGGTGCAGCGCGCCGCGGTCGCGCGGCGTCGCCGCCGCGGCGATCTCGCGATACAAGAGCTGGGCCGCCAGGGTCCACTCACCGCGCACCATCGCCGCGGTGCGCAGCTGGTAGGCGATCTCGGGATCGGCCGGCGAGCAATCGTGCGCTTCCTTGAGGCAGCGGTACGCCTCGGCGTCGCGCCCGAGCGCGTCGCGGTACATCCGCGCCCGGCGCCGCCACAGCGTCGCCTTGCGGGCCGGATCGTCGGCGAGCTCGAGCTGGCGGGCGATCGCCTCGGACGCCTTGGTGACGTTGCCCGACGCGAAGTAGATCCGCTCGACCACCTCGAGGATCTCGGCGTCGTTGGGGCGTGCGGCGGCGGCGCGCTCGGCGGCGTCGATCGCGCCGGGCCAGTCCTCGCCCTCGGCGAGCTGCTTGGCCTCGTCGAGGTCGCTGGTTTCGCTGGTACCGCTGGTATCGCCGGTTTCGCTGGTACTCGGCGGTGGGGTCGCGGCGGGCGGCGCGGGCTGGGCGGCGGGCGGCGGGTCGGTCCGCGGGATCTCGCCCGAGACGATCGAGTCATCGCGGCCGAGCGCCTCGGCGCGGCCGGCCGCGAAGCCGCGACGGCCGGCGTCGTAGTCGTCGCTGCCGGCGACCGCCTCGTAGAGCTCGCGCGCGGTGTCGGTGTCGTCGGCAGCGGCGAGCGCGTCGGCGAGCGGCATCCACACCGGCGGATACCCTGGATCGGCCTGGTACGCACGCGTCCACAGCGCCACGGCGCGGGCCGGGTCGCGGGCCTCGCGGGCGGCCACGGCGAGCTCGTGCAGCGCGATCGCCAGCGCGCGGCCGTGGCTGGTGCGCACCGCTTCGTCGAGGAGCTCGCGCCGGACCTCGGGCTCGCGGTCGCCGAGGTGCGCGAGCAGCGCCAGCAGCATCGACGGATCATCGGGATCGGCGCGGCGCGCGGCGAACAGTCGATCGCGATCGGCCGAGGCCGCGGCGAGCAGGAGCGCGAGCGCGGTTTCCTCGGCGGTGCCGGTGATCGTTACCGAGGGCTCGGCCGGTGGCGGCGGCGGCGGCGCGAGCGCGCGGCTCGACGTCAGCGCCGGGTTCGACACGGACTGCCAGCCGCCGCTCGAGTCGTCGTCGTCGCCCGCGTCCTCGTCGTCGTCCGCGCCCTGCAGGGCGCCGAGGCCGGGCCGCGTGACCGCGCCCGGGATCAGCTTGATCCGGCCGAGCGTGGGCGACGAGAACCGCTCGCGCGGCCGCGGCGCATGGCGTTCGAGGGGGCCGGGGCTCACCGGTCGGCCGATCACGGTGCGGTCGATGCCCGCGATCGGTACGGCGAGATCGTCCTCGGCCGCGGCCGCCGCGCTGTACGGATCCGGGGGCGGCGCGGCGGCGCCCGGGGGGGCCACCGCGGCCACCGGTGCGCCGGGGGACGGGGCCAGGGGGATCACGGTCGTGTGGGGGCCGCGACGGGTCATCGCGCGCGGCTCGGTGGTTCCTGCGGTCGGGGCGATCGGCCGGAGCGGCTCGCCGGCGGCGCCGTTCGCCGCGGCGGCGCCGGGCGCCGGGATGCGCAGGCTGCGCGGCGGAGAACCCGTGGCTGCGGCGGGGTCCGGGATGCGCAGGTCTTGCGGCGGGCGCGACGGCGCGACGCCGGTTGGGGTGGCGGCGTCGGCCGGCGACGTGCGATCGGCGTTGCCGGACGGCGCGGCCGCGGGCTGCGCGCCGAGGGCGGCGGCGGCCGTAGCGCGATCGCGGTCGGCCGGCGGTGTGGCGCGGGGCGGCTCCGCGGGGCCGGCATCGGCCTTCCCGATCGCCGCGCTGGCATCGTCGCCGATGCCGCCTTCGGATCCGCGCGCGGCGGCGTCGGGGGGCGCCAGCGGGGCGCCGCCGGCCGACGCGTCGATCACCGCGGCGATCGCGTCGCGGATATCGTCGTCGAGCCAGGTCGGCGGCGCGCGGTCGTCGGCGGCCGAGGCCGCGATCGCGGCGCTGACCTCGTCGCGGATGTCCTCGTCGGGCCAGTGCACGGCGGTGCGCGGCGGCTCGCGGTCGGGCGGCGCCGGCCTGGTGGCGGCGACGCGATCCGTGCCTTCGGACAGGTCGAAGTCGGTCCGCAGATCGGCGCGTTCGTCGTCGCCCGTCGGTTCGATCGTGGCGCGCAGCGGGTCCGGGTCAGCGCCGCTGGCGGGCGCCCGCGGTGGGTCGATCGGCGGGGCGGTGGCGGCCGCGGTGTCGGCGAGGGGGGGCCGAACGGTCTGGCGCGGCTCGGCGCGGTCGTCGTCGCCGGACGGCTGGAGGGTCTGGCGCAGATCGGCCTCGTCGTCGCCGGACGGCTGGAGGGTCTGGCGCAGATCGGCCTCGTCGTCGCCGGACGGCTGGAGGGTCTGGCGTAGGTCCACGCCGCCGGTCTCGGACGGCGCGGGCCCGGCGGCGGGCGCCGCGGCGATCGCGGGCGGGCCCGGGGGCTCGGCCGCGGCGACCGGCACGCCGCTGCTGGGCTCGGCGGCGGGGTCGACCAGCGGCGGGGGACGGGACGGCTTCGCGGGCGCGACCGGGCGGCTCGGCAAGCCAGGCCGGGTCTTGGTGCGAGCCGGCCATGGCGCGGTATCCGCCTTCGGGGTGTCGCTCGGCACCGCGGTGTCGCGCAGCGGCTGGGCCCCCGGCTGGCCGATCGCGAGCCGCAGCTGCTGGGCTTCGTCGAGCAGCGCGGCGGCCTCTTCCGGTGCCGCGCCCAGGGCGCGTTCCTCGAGGGCGCGCACCAGGTCGGTCTTGCGCTGGATCTCGTGCTGGAGCTGGCGCAGCAGCTCGCCTTGGTCGTCGAACCGCTGGGCGGCGGTCGCGGCCTCGATCACCGCCAGCGCGTCGGCATCGCGGCCGGCGCGCGTCAGCGCGGTCGCGAGGTTGATGAAATCGGCGTGGCTGCGCTTCTCGACCGCGATCGACACGATCGCTTCGACCGCGACGTCCCACGCCAGGTGGGTGGCGGCCTCGGTCGCGAGCATGCGCAGGGTCGCGTCGCGCCGCGATCCGCTGCCGAACGCGTCGGCGGCGCGGCGCATGGTCTCGCGGCCGCGCACCGCGTCGTTGAGCTGGTCGTAGTAGAGGTCGGCGAGCTCGAGCAGCGCGTCGCCGCGCCGGCCGGCGGTGAGCCGGTGCGCCAGCGCCGTGAGGTGGCGCGTGGCGGCCGGATAGTCGTGGATCTGGGTCGCGAGGTCGACGAGCTCGCGCAGGACGTCCGGATCGCCGGGATGGAGCTGGTCGGCGGTCTCGAGCGTGGCGAACGCGGCGTCGAGCTTGCCGGCCAGGCGCTCGCGCGCGGCCGCGTCGCGCAGCGCCTGGGCGCTGGCGATCGCGCCGTGCCCGCTCTGCGTGGTGTCCTCGCTGCGGGGGGATCCCGGGCCGGGCGGCCCGGGATCGCCGCGCAGCCGCGCGAGGCCGGCGGCGACGCTGGCGTTATCGAGCGCCGCGCGATCGAGCGCCGGACGCACCACCTCGCGCACGGCGTCGAGCTGGGCATCGTCGAGCTTGGCGACCAGCTCCGACAGCGCCTCGGCCGCGATCTGGCGCTCGCGGGTCACGATCGAGAGATCGACGCCGTGATCGCCGTGCAGCTCGCCCGCGAGCTGCGCCAGGCCACCCGCCGCGGCGACCACCTGGCCGGAGTCGCGCAGGCCGAGCGTCACGTAGCGCAGCGACGGCCGCCAGATCGGATCGATCTCGAGCGCGCGCTGGTGGGTGGCCTGCGCGACGTCGGGGCGGCCGAGCTGATCCTGGAGATCGCCGAGCCGCGACAGCAGCGGCTTCTGGCGCGCCGGGTGGCGCGCGGTCGCCGCGACCTTGCGGCCGAGGATCACCGCGACGCGCTCGAGGTCGCCGCGCTCGCGCCACGCCGCCTCGAGCGCATCGAGCGCGGGCAGGTGAGCATCGGAGATCCGCAGCGCGGTCTCGAGCGAGCGGATCGAGTCGTCGCCGCGATCGGCGCGGCGGAACAGCTCGCCCGCGCGGTAGACCGCGTCGGCCCGCGCGGTGGCCGAGCCATCGCCGATCGCGGCGAACGCCTCGAGCGCCGTGGCGGCGTCGATCAGCTCGCCGGCGCGCTCGGCGAGCTCGGCGAACAGCCGCAGGACCTGGGCTCGCAGCTCGGGCACGAGGCCGCGCGCTGCGCTGGGATCGTCGAACAGCGGGCGCAGCGCGGCGAGCGCCGTGGCGTGATCGCCCGCCCGGTCGGCGGCGACCGCGAGCCGGTAGCGGTACGTGGCGAGCTGCGACGGCTCGGCGGCTCCGGGGTCGAGCAGGCGGCGGTAGGCGGCGATCGCGTCGGGCCAGGCGCGCTGCTGCCACGCGGCTTCGCCGAGCGTGGTCTGGACCTCGCGCAAGAGGCTCGGCGCGACCGTGGTGCCCGGCGGCTGGGCCGCGAGCTGGGCGTGCGCGCGCGCCGCGTGGATCAGCGCCGCGGCGGGGTCGTTGGCCTCGAGCCACGCGGCGGCCGCCGTGGCCTCGCGCGCGAGCCGCTCGTGCCAGTCGGCGACGAGCGCCGGGAGCGCCGCCAGCGCGGCCGCCCGCGCGCGCAGATCGCCGCGCTCCGCGAACAGCTCGGCCAGGAGCTCGAAGGCGCGGCGCCGGGTCGCGCTGGTGACCTCGTCGGGCTCGTCGGTGAGCGCGATCGCGGCCCGGAGATCGGCGCTCGCGGCTGCCAGATCGGGCGGGCGCTCCCGGCGCTGGGCCTCGGCGCGGCGGACCAGCAGCTCGGCGCGCTCGGCGGCCGGCGGATCGGTCGCCAGCACCGCGCTGATCCAGCGCAGCTCCGCGCCCGGCGCATCGCCCGCGCGCGCCAGCATCGTGCGCGACGCGGTGCGCGCGATCGCCGGCGCGGCGCCGCCGGCGAGGGCATGGGCGCGCTGCCAGTCCGCGGCGGCGGCGGCCGGGTGGCCCGCGCGGTCGAGCAGCGCGGCGCGGGCGGCGGCGAGCGCCGCGGCGCGGCCCGACAGCCGCTCGGCGTCGGGGTGCTCGGCGGCGAGCTCGAACAGCGCGGTGATCGCGGTGTCGAGCTCGATCGCGGCGCGATCGCGATCGCCGGTCAGCTCGGCGAGCTCGGCGAGCATCGCGTGGGCCTCGGCGGCGAGCTCGCCGCCGGCCAGGGCGGCGCGGCGCAGGCTCGCGCGCGCGTCGTCGGCGCGGCCCAGCGCGATCAGCGAGCGGGCGAGCGCGAGCTCGTGGCGGGCCGCGACGCTCTGGGCGAGACCCAGGCCGCGCAGCCGCTCGTAGAGCGCGGCGGCGATCGCGTGGTCGTTGCGCTCGGCGGCGGCGCTGGCCAGCCCGACCAGCGCGTCGACCTGCAGCGGATCGAGCTCGAGCGCGCGGCGCCACGCATCCTCGGCGGGGGCCGAGCCCGCGGCGGGGTCGCGCCAGCCCGGCGCGGCGTGGAGATCGCCGAGCCGCGCCCACGCGCGCGCGCAGGTCCGGTGATCGCCGCGCAGCTCGGCGAGCCGAGCGACCTCGCGCCACGCGGTGAACGCCGCCGCCGGATCACTGGCGGCGAGCAGCTGCGCCGTCATCTCGTGGATCGCCGGGTCGTCGGGGGCCAGCGCGCGGGCAGCCGCCAGCTCGTGACGCGCCCCGGCGGGATCGCCGAGCTGGTGCACGAACACGTCGGCGAGCCGCAGGTGGAGCTGCACGGTGCGCGCGGCGTCGCTGGTGATGCCGGCGCGCGCCCTCACCAGCCGCACCAGCTCGGGCCAGCGCTGCTCGTCGGCGAGCCGGTCGGCCAGCGAGTCGGCCGCCTCGGCCGACGCCGGATCGTGCTCGATCGCGAGCTGGTAGAGCACGGTCGCGGCCCTGGCGTCGAGCACGCGGAGCAGGCGCGCCGCGGCCAGCGCGGCGAGCGCGGCCTGATCGTCGTCGGCCTCGGCGCTGGCCAGCCGGGCGACCTGCTCGAGGTGCTTGGCGGCCTGCCGGGCGTCGCCCTGGGCGAGCGTGATCGAGGCCAGCGCCGCGTGCGCCGCGGCGAACGTGGGCCACCGGCCGAGCGCCTGGCGCGCCAGCTCGAGCCCGTCGAAGAACCACGCCGGGCGCGCGGCGGCGAGCACGAGGATCCGCTCGAGCAGCAGCGGCTGGTCGGGGCCGCTCGAGGCGAGCAGCGCGCGGTAGCCGCGCATCGCGTCCTCGAAGTGACCGCCGTGGAGCTGCTGGTCGACCGAGTGCATCAGATCGTGCGCCGCGGCGAGCTGATGGGTCCGCTGGCGGACGCCGAGCTCGCCGATCCGGGTGCCGGCCGGTCCATAGGCGATCTCGATCGCGCCGCGCGCCACGCGGATGTGGGTCAGCTCGATCTCGGTGACCGCGGGCAGCCGCCAGCCGCTGGGCGGCAGCACCTGCCACAGCAGCGTGCCGACGAGATCGACCTCGACATCGCACAGACCCCGCGCGACCGGGCGCTCGCCGGTGGCGGAGGCGTCGCCGGCGCCGAGCAGCGCGACCAGCACGCGATCGGCGATCACCGGCCCGGGCGTCGGCAGGTGGCCGTGGATCCGGATCGCGCTCGCCATCGCGCGGAGCTGGGTCCCGGCGTCGACCAGCTCGACGTGGAACGAGAGGTCGGCCGCGGCGAGACCATCGGCGGCCCGGGCGCGGACCGAGACGTAGCCATCGTCGAGCCGGGCGGCGAGCTGGGTCAGCCCCGTCCCCGACAGCTGCCTGGCGATCTGGACGACCCGCGCATCGAGCGAGGGCTGCGTGATCCGCATGGCCAGGCCGCGCAGCCGCGTCCGCCGGCGCTGGAACCGCTCCGCCGCGGCGGCGCCGGGATCGGTGCCGAGCTCGGTGACCTCGAGCTCGAGCTTGTCGATCCCGATCGGTCCGACCGTCAGATCGGTGAGCGCGAGGCGGCCGACACCTCCGTGGGCGTGGAAGTGGAAGGGCAGCCGGCGCGACGTGGCGAGTCCTCCGTAGGACACTATCCCGAAGTTACGCCAATTTGCGCTCGCAGGCTCCGGCTGGAAGGCTGTATTTCCACACCGTCTCGCCAGGTCAAGAGGTGTCGAACAAAGGGGTCGGGCCTTGGCTCAGGCGCACCGCCCGGTTGACGTCGACCTGGGACTTGACCTTGACGGCAGTCGTTGTGGTTGACGTGGCCGTCGACGTTGAGCCCATCGTCGACCTCGACCTTGCCCCGGACCGCGATCCTCGACGAGGATGCGACGATTGCAATGATGTCAAGGTGCAATGTCGACGGTGGAGTCGACGTCTCCGTCGCCGTCAAGCTCAACGCCTTGGGGACAACGTCGAGGCCAACCTCAACGTCTTCTGTGGACGTTTCCAGGCTTTGTTCTACACGTCTTCAGCGCGAGAGCACGTCGAACGTCTGCCCACACGGGCGGTAGACCTGGGGCGCGGGGTTGCCCTTGTCATCGGTCTCTCGGACCTTGTCCGGGGCAGGCCGGATCTTGCCCACCTTGGCGAGCGCCTCGCAGCGGTACTTGAGCCAATCGCGCACGGTGGCCTTGCCGCGTGCCTCGCGCATCCGGATCAGCTCGCGGTCCGCGGTCTTTTCGAACTCGTCCATCTTGGGCTGCGCGCGGTCGATCAGCTGGACGACGACAAAGCTGTCGTTGTCGGCCTCGTAGACGTGCTTGGCGAGCTGGCCTGCAGCGAGCTCGTCGAACAGCGCGGCGGCCGCGTCCTTGCTGTGGCCGATCCCGGGCATCGTCAGCTGGCGAGGGGCGGGGCCCAGCTTGTTGACCTTGGGCGGGGTGACCGTGCCGATCTCCGGCAGCACCTCGCTCGTGGCCACGACCGCGGTGGCGGCCGGAGGCGCAGCAGCGGCCGCCGGGGCGGGCGCGGCTTGACCGGTCTTGGCCGGGGCAGCGCTGCCCGCTGCGGCCGCGGTGGGGGCGGCAGGCGCAACAGGCGCGGCCGCCGTGGCAGGGGCAGGCGCCGATCCGGTGGACGAGCCCCCCGCCGGTTCATCGCCGTCGGCGGTCCAGGCGACCGGGACGTCCTGCTCGTGGGTCTCGAGGGCGCCGCGCTTCTGCCCGGGGGCACCCTGTTGCTGCTGCATGCGGCGGATGTACTCCTGGAGCATCTGCTGCTTCTGGTCCTCGGGGATGCTCGGATCCTGGAGCAGCTGCTCGAGGCCGTTGTTGTTCGGCCTGGCCACCTCGCGCTCGAACAGCTGCTCGAGCGGCTTGCCGGCCTGCGCCTTGGCCAGGGCGTCGAGCGCGGCCCGCTTGGCGGCTTCCTTGCCCCACGCCGTGCGCGCGAGGTCCTTGGCGATCTCCAGCTTGACCTGGTCGAAGCTGAGGTCGCCCTCGCGCCTGGCGGTGGCGATCACGAGGTAGACGCCTCGATCGGTGGCGATCACCGGGGTCATCTCGCCGGCCTTGAGCTTCTTGACCGCCTCATCGACCTGCTTCTCGTCGAGGCCCGGGGCATCGACCTTGTGCCAGCCGCGATCGCCGTTGGTCGCCGGCGCGTCGTCGGACGCATCGGCGGCGAGCTGCTTCTCGGCGTCGACGAACGCGAGCTTGCCGGCCAAGATCTCGGCGCGCGCCGCCTCGAGCTTGGCCTTGGCGGCCTCGATCGGCAGCCCGAACGGCTTGGGGGCATCGCCCGCGGCGGGCGCGGGCTTCTTGTCATCGGCCTTGGCCGCCTTGTCGTCGGCCTTGGCGGGCTTTGCGTCGGCTGGCTTGGCAGGCTTTGCGTCGGCCGGCTTGGCCGGCCTGGCCGCCTCGGGCAGCGCCTTGGGGATGAAGATCTGGCGGATCGCCAGCTCGGGCTTGACGCCCTTGTAGGTCCGCTCGTCGGCCTTGTAGCGAGCCTGGACCTCGGCGGCGTGGCCGTCGACGAACCGCTTGAGATCGGCGTCGGTGATCTGCAGCGCGCGGCGGTAGCGCCCGGCGTCGAACGCGACCACGTCGTAGGTCACGGTGTTGTTCTCGTAGATGTAGTCCGCGAGCGCCTCCTCGCGCGACACCCGCACCGAGCCGGCGAGCACGTCGTTGGCGAGCGCGGCTTGCAGCCCGCGCGCTTGCTCGTCGCGGTAGCTGCCGGGCGAGATGTAGTCGAGGCTGGCGACCCACGCCTTCCACTTCTTCAGGTTGAAGAACTCATCGTCGAAGTAGATCGGGTGGGCGTCCTCGGCCTCGCCGGCGATGAACCAGCGGCCGCGCTTGATCTCGTCGTCGATTAGATCGCCATCGGTGCGGATCCCGAGATCGGCTCCGAGCTGGGCGAGCAGCTCGCGGCGGACCAGCATATCGAGCGCCAGGTACACTTTCTGTCGCGTGCTCGCGGCGCTGTAGTTGCGGGCGCGTCCTGAATACGCGACGTGGAACGAGGTCTGGTTGGCAGCCGAGTTATCGACGGCGACCACCGTGTTGCTCGACGTGCTGCAGCCCCCTCCCACGTCGCCGCGATTGCGCGACGGTGCAAAGTTGATCACGAAGATCACGATCAGCAGACCGAAGATCAGGTAGATGAAGATCGAGGCGCCCTGACGGCGCATTTGTTCAAGCATGAGCGACTCGGCCGGTTGTACGGCAGGCGGGGCATCCTAGCCACCGAGGGATCCGGGTACAAGCCGCGGGGGCCCCCGATGGCACGATACCGCAACCACCGCGTTCCAAGATTGTCTTGCGCCTGTGGACAGACGCGTGATAACCCCGCACAGCCATTCGGTGGGGTGTGACCGAGGGTGCCGTCTGTATCTTCCCCACGCGCGCGCCGCAGCGCGTCTACGCCAGGAACCACCATGCTCTTCGATTGGGTCTACGGAATGTTTTCCAACGACCTCGCTATCGATCTCGGAACCGCTACCACACTGACGTTCGTGAAGGGCCGCGGCATCGTCGCGAACGAACCCAGCGTGGTCGCGGTGCAAGCGTCGTCCCAGGGCGGCCCCAAGAAGGTTCTCGCGGTCGGCAAGGAGGCCAAGGAGATGCTGGGCCGCACGCCGGGCAATATCGTGGCGATCCGCCCGATGAAGGATGGCGTGATCGCAGATTTCGAAGTCACCGAGGCGATGCTGCGATACTTCATCCAGAAGGCGCATCAGCGCCGCACGCTGGTGCGGCCGCGGGTCATCGTGAGCGTCCCCTCGGGGATCACCGAGGTCGAGAAGCGCGCGGTGCGCGACTCGGCGCTCGCTGCCGCGGCCCGCGAGGTCTATCTGATCGAGGAGCCGATGGCGGCCGCGATCGGCGGAGGGCTGCCGATCACCGAGCCGACGGGCAACATGATCGTCGATATCGGCGGCGGCACCACCGAGGTCGCCGTGATCGCGCTGGCGGGCGTCGTGCTCTCCAAGTCGATCCGGGTCGCCGGCGACAAGATGGACGAGGCGATCGTCCAGTACATCAAGCGCAAGTACAATCTCCTGATCGGCGAGCGCACCGCCGAGATCATCAAGAAGGAGATCGGCTCGGCATACCCGCTCGAGGAGCCGCTGACCGTCGAGGTCAAGGGGCGCGATCTGGTCGCCGGCGTGCCCAAGACCCTGCTCGTCAACAGCGACGAGATCCGCGAGGCGCTGCAGGAGCCGGTCAACGCGATCGTCGACGCGGTGCGCTCGGTGCTCGAGCGCACGCCGCCCGAGCTCTCGGCCGATATCGTCGACAAGGGCATCGTGTTGTCCGGGGGCGGCGCCCAGCTGAAGAACCTCGATGTCTTGCTCCGCGAGGAGACCGGGCTGCCGGTCATGGTCTGCGAAAATCCCCAGCTCGCCGTCGTGCTCGGCACCGGCAAGGTGCTCGACGAGCTCGGCCTGCTCCGCGAGATCGCGCTGCGGTAGCTCATGACCTTGCGTCGTCGGCTCGTCGACTGGTCGCTCACCGGTTTTCTCATCCTGTTGCCGGCGCTGGTGCTGCGCGCCAGCCTGGCGCGCGGTACCCCGACCGCGCTCGATCAAGCGGTCCTGCGGATCACCGCGCCGCTCGAGACCGCGGTGTCGTGGGTCGTCGAGGGCATCGGCGGCACCTGGTCGCGCTACGTCGCGCTGGTCGACGTCGAGGCCGAGAACCGCGAGCTGCGCGACGACAACGAGCGGCTGCGCAAGGAGCTCGCGGCGATGACGCGGCGGGCGTACGACGTCGCCGCGCTCGAGGATCTCGCGGTGGTCAAGAAGCGCACGCCGGCCGATACGCTGGGCGCCCGGGTGATCGGCGCGCCGCTGTCGCCGCAGTTCCGCGTGCTGCGGCTCAAGATCGACCGCGGGGATCGCGAGGTCGCCGCCGACATGCCGGTCATCACCTCGGAGGGCCCGGTCGGCCGCGTCGATCGCGCCTACGGCAACTACGCCGACGTGGTGCTGATCAGCGATCCGTCGTCGCGGATCGACGTCGTGATCCGCGACCCGTCGCAGCCGACCGCGCCGAGCAACGGCGCGCGCGGCGTCCTGGTGGGCCTGGGCCGCGCCGACTCCTACGCTTGCAAGATCGAGTGGCTCGAGCGCCAGGGGCGGCCGGCGGGCGCGCCGGGCGCCGGCGACGCCAAGGTCAAGGTCGGCGACGAGGTCGTGACCAGCGGCCTGGGCGCCAGCTTCCCGGCCGGGCTCGTGGTCGGCAAGATCTCGAAGATCAATGGCGACGATGGCATGTTCCAGGCGGTCGAAGTGAGGCCCACGGTCGACGTGTCGCGGGTGCGCGCCGTGATGGTGCTGCTCGCGCCGCCGCCGCCACCCGATCCCGACGCGAAGACCAGGCGCCGCAGCGAGCCGGCGTTCGGCACAAGGCCCCTGTGAGGACCGCGACGATCGTCCTGGCGGCGTACCTGCTGTGCGCCGTGGTCGCGGCGACCTGGCGGGTGCTGCCGTGGATCGTCGACGCGATCCCCGATGTCGGCGCGCTGACCGCGGCGTACCTCGGGCTGACCGCGCGGCGCCAGGTCTCGCCGGCGATCGGCGGTGGCCTCGTGCTCGGCTATCTGATCGACCTGATCTCGGGCGCGCCGCCGGGGCTGTTCTCCCTGGTGCTCGCGCTGACCACGCTCGCCGCGCGCGCGATCCAGCAGCGCATCCTGGTCCGCGGCGCTGCGATCTCGATCGCGTTCTCGGCGTTCGTCGCGCTGATCTCGGGCGCGCTGGCGCTGATCGTCCGCGTCGCGTGCCGGATGGAGAGCGCGACGTTCGCCATCGAGCTGTCGCACGTCGCGCAGGTGACGATCGCGACCGCGATCCTCGGGCCGCTGGTGTGGCGGATGTTCCGCCGCATCGATGCGACGTTCGCCCGCACCCACCGTGAGCGCGACGCCGCGCTCGAGGGCCTGGCACCATGAGCTGCGCGAACGTCATGAGGCTCGCATGTTGATCCGGCAGTCCGCCGGTCCCGGCTCGGGCAACGGCCCCGCGCTCCCCGAGCTGCATCGCCGGCTCAAGTGGGTCGCGCTGGTCGGGATCGGCGCGCTCGTCGTGCTGGTCGGCCGGCTGTGGCACCTCCAGGTCATGCGCGGCGAGAGCTACTACGAGCGCACGGTCTCGAACGTGGTCAAGGAGCGCTACCTGCCCTCGGTGCGCGGCAAGATCCTCGACCGCAAGGGGGTCGCGCTCGCCGACAACCGCCCGGCATTCAACATCTACGCCACGCCCAAGCAGCTGACCCGGCCGATCGAGCTCGAGCTCGTCCGGATGCTCGGGCTGTCGGACGACGAGATCGCCAAGATCGACGAGCGCCTCGAGCTCGGCCGCAAGCGCGACGCCCGCACGGCGATCGCGATCCTCGAGGACCAGGGCCGCGATCGCGCGGCGCTGATCGAGCAATCGCTGGCGCGGCTGCCCGGCGTCGAGGTCCGCCACGAGCCGTACCGCTGGTACCCCAAGGGCGGCATGGCGGCCCACCTGATCGGCTACATGACCCAGATGACGGCCGCCGAGGCCGATCGGCTGACCAACCAGGGCTATGACGCCAGCGAGCTGGTCGGCCGCTACGGCCTCGAGGACAAGTGGGAGAACTACCTGCGCGGCAAGAAGGGCATCGAGCGGTTCGCGGTCGACGCGCGCGGCCAGCGGCTCGACGACGCCACCGCCTCGGCGCTGATCCAGGGCGAGCGCGGCGTGCCGGCGGTGCCGGGCGCCAACCTGGTCCTGACGATCGACGCCGGGCTCCAGGAGCTCGCCGAGAAGGCGGTGTCGCACACCGCGGCGGCCGCGGTCGTGGTCGTCGAGCCGTCGACCGGCAAGATCCGCGCGATCGTCAGCAAGCCCTCGTTCGATCCGAACATCATGACCGGCCACCTGACCCAGGCCGAAGAGACCATGCTGAAGCAGGATCCGCGCAAGCCGTTCATCGACAAGGCGCTGCGGGTGACCTACCCGCCGGGCTCGATCTTCAAGTTCGCGACCGCGATCGCGGCGCTCGAGGACAACCAGGCGCCCGAGGACGAGAACATCTACTGCACCGGCGAGTACCAGCTGTCGGGCACGACGTTCCATTGCCACGGCACGCACGGCAAGGTCGACATCCTGAAGGCGATCCAGCACTCGTGCGATACCTACTTCTGGAAGCTCGCCGAGCGCATCGGCATCGACCGGATCGCCGACGTCGCGGCCGAGTACGGCCTGGGCCGGCCGACCAACCTGGGGCTCAACGGCGACGCCAGCGGACGGATCCCGACCAAGGACTGGTACGACAAGACCTCGCGCTACAAGGTCGGCTACGCGACCAACGCGGCGATCGGGCAGGGCGACGTCGAGGTCACCGTGCTGCAGATGGCGATGGCCTACGCGGCGCTCGCCAACGGCGGGACGCTCTACGTGCCGCAGGTCGTCGATCGGCTCGAGGCCCACGACGGCCACACCATCACGAGCTACGAGCCGCAGATCGCCAAGCTCGTCAAGACGCCGCCCCACGCGCTCGACGTCTGGAAGCGCGGCATGTGGAAGGTGACCAACGAGCCGGGCGGCACCGCGTTCGATCACGGCCACTCCGACGTCGTCACCGTGATGGGCAAGACCGGCACCGCCCAGGTCAAGAAGCGCCACAAGGCCGAGGCCGACAAGGATCTCGAGCGCTGGAACCCCAACGCGGACCACGCGTGGTTCGCCGGCTGGGCGCCGGCCGAGGATCCCGAGATCGCGATCATCGTGCTGGTCGAGCACGGCGGCGGCGGCGGCGTGGTCGCCTGGCCGATCGCGCGCCAGATCATCGACGGCTACTTCACGAAGATCAAGGCGCCGCCGGTGCCGCGCCCGGCCGCCAAGGGGACCGCGCCATGAGGGGCACCGGCATGCTGTTGCCGCGCTCGACCATCGGCGTCAGCCGGTGGCGGCGGTTCCGGGCGGCGGTCGACTGGCCGCTGATCCTCGTGATCCTGGCTTTGTGCACGCTCGGCCTGCTCAACCTCTACTCCGCGACCCGCGGCGTGCGCCACCACGCGAAGTTCGATACCCAGGTCCAGTGGATGCTGGTCGGCGCGGTCGGCTTCGTGCTCGCGACGATCATCGACTACCGCGCGATGGTCCGGATCGCCTGGCTCGGCCTCGGCATCGCGATCGCGCTGCTGCTGATCGCGCGCGTGCTGGGCCGGCCCTCGGTCGGCGATGCCAACCACGGCATCACCTACCGCTGGCTCAACATCGGCGGCATGGGGATCCAGCCGTCCGAGCTGGCCAAGCTGATGGTGATCCTCGTGCTGGCCCGCGTGTTTCAGGATACCGAGCCCTCGAGCTACGCGCCGCGCGTCTTGCTCGGCCGGCTCGCGATCCTGCTCGTGCCGATCGGCCTCATCGCGATGCAGCCCGACCTCGGCACGGCGATCCTGCTCGTGTTGATCGTCCTGTCGGTCGGCTATCTCGCCATGCCCTCGGTGTGGCCGATGGTCCACGTCACGATCGCCGGCCTGCTCGCGATCCCGATCCTGTGGGAGACGATGCATGACTACCAGCAGAAGCGCATCGTCGGCTTCATCGACTGCGGCATGGCGCCGACCAAGGAGTGCTGGCACACCCAGCAGTCGATCTACGCGGTCGGCTCCGGCAAGATCTGGGGCAAGGGCTTCCTCGAGGGCACCCAGAACCAGTTCAACTTCGTGCCCGAGCACTGGACCGACTTCCCGTACTCGGTGTGGGCCGAGGAGTGGGGCTTCGTCGGATCGGTCGTGCTGCTCGCGATCTTCGGCTTCCTGCTGGTCTGGGTGCTCAACGTCGCGCTCTCGGCGCGCGACCGGATCGGCGCGGTGATCTGCGCCGGCGTCGCCGCGATGACGTTCTGGCACGTGGTGGTCAACGTCGCGATGGTGCTCGGCATCGCGCCGGTCGTCGGCGTGACGCTGCCGTTCATCTCCTACGGCGGCAGCTCGCTGGTGACGTTCTTCCTCGCGATGGGCCTGGTCGCCAACGTGTCGCTGCGCAAGCACGGCTACTAGGCTGCCCACCGCGGTCGGCAGCGCTGCGCAGCGCAGTCCGCACCGTCCAGCTATCGAGGACGCGGCGCGACGCCTCCATCGATCATGGACCTGGCATCGACCTGGCATCGAGCTGGCATTGACCTGGCTCGAGAACCGGTGAAGATCGGGGGTCATGGTCCGCGATCAGGAGGAAGCGCGGTTCGAAGCGCGGATCCACGCGATGGTGCTGGCCACCGAGCGCGCCGCGCAGCTGGTCCGCGATCCGTCCGCGAGCGCGCCGGCGATCGAGATGCCGGCGACGTCTCCTGGCTCACGCGCCGACGTGCTCGCGACCGCCCTGGGCCTGGGCCCCGGCGAGCTCGACTTCGTGTGGTCGGTGGTGGCGCGCGCGGTCGAGCCTCGGGTCGGCGCTCATCTGCGCGCGGTGTTCGGCAACGACGCGCGGATCGGGATGAGCATCGCGCACCACGCGGCGATCCACGAGCTGCCGGCGGCGCCGTGCCGCGCGCTGCTGCGCGTGCTCGACCCGCGGCACCCGCTGCGCACCCACGGCGTGATCGCGCGCGCCGACGACGCGCCGGTCGACGTCGCCGCGCGCTGGACCACGCCGCCCCGGATCTGGGGCTACCTTCGCGGCGACGATGAGCTCGATCCACAGGTCGCCCTGCGCGGCGGCCTGGTCGAGCCACCCTACCAGGCCATGCTATCGCCGGCGCAGCGCGAGGTGCACGACAAGCTGAGCATGTGGCTCGGGTCATCGCCGCCGCCGCTGATCGTGCTCGAGGGCGTCTCCGGGTCGGGCCGCCGCACCGCCACGGCGCTGGCGACGAGCCCGCGACCGGTCGTCGCGCTGGACTTCGCGCAGGTCGGGGTCGCCGATGCCGCGGAGGCGATCGTCGCGCTGCGCCGCGAGGCCATGCTCCAAGGCGCGATCCCGCTGTTCGCCAACCTCGACGAGCTGTGGAGCAAGCTGCCGGCGGGCGACGACCGGTTGCGCGGGCTCGCCGGCGAGATCGATCGGATCACCGGGGCGGTGGTGGTGACCACGTCGACGCCGGGGCTCGAGCTGCGCGCGGCCAGCCACGCGGTGCTCCGCGTCGCGTGGCCGCTGCCCGACGTCGAGACCCGGCGCGCGCTGTGGGACCTGGCGCTGCCCGGGTCCCTCGGTCCGGCCGACCTCGACATGCTCGGCCATCGCTACCTGCTCGGCGCCGGCGGGATCGGCCTCGCGGCGCGCTCGGCGGGTCACCAGGCCGCGCATCGCGGCGAGGCCCCCGTGCTGACCGACGTGGTCGTCGGCGTGCAGGACAACATCAGCGAGCGGCTCGGTGAGCTCGCGCAGCGGATCACCGTCCGCCAGGACTGGTCCGAGCTCGTGCTGGTGCCCGACACCCAGGACGACGTCCGCGCGCTGATCGGCCGGATCCGCCACGCCCACGCGGTGCTCGAGGGCTGGGGATTCCGCAAGAAGCTGGCGCGCGGCACCGGCGTCGCCGCGCTGTTCTCCGGGCCGCCGGGCACGGGCAAGACCATGGTCGCGGGGCTGATCGCGCGCGAGCTCCAGCTCGAGCTCTACCAGGTCGACCTGTCGCGCATCGTGTCGAAGTGGGTGGGCGAGACCGAGAAGCAGCTCGCCCGCGTGTTCGAGGCCGCCGAGGCCGGGCACGCGCTGCTGCTGTTCGACGAGGCCGACGCGCTGTTCGCGAAGCGATCCGCCGAGGTCAAGTCCGCGGTCGATCGCTACGCCAACCTCGAGGTCAACTACCTGCTCCAGCGGGTCGAGAGCTTCGGCGGTGTGGTCATCCTCACCACCAACCTCGACACATCGATCGACCCGGCGCTGCGCCGCCGGCTGGCCAGCCACATCGTGTTCGGCGCGCCGGATGTCGAGGAGCGCGCCCGGCTGTGGCGCGGCATGCTTGCCACCGGGGCGCCGCTCGCGGAGGCCATCGACTACGATGAGCTGGCGGAGGAGTTCAGCGCGATGACCGGCGCCAATATTCGCAACGCCGTGATCGCTGCGGCTTTTCTGGCAGCCGAGGAGCGCATCCACATCGGGCGCGATGTACTTCGTCGCGCGGGGCGGGGCGAATATCGCTCCATGGGACACGTACTAGGGAAGGATCTCCCCCGGCGGGGGGGCCGCGGGTAACCATGCAGACGTCCGATCGGGCCAAATCTCATCGCGAGGACGCAGCACTCGAGCCGCGGCCCGAGCTCCTCGATCTGCACGCTCGCGCCGGTGGCCGGCGCGCAGATCAGGACGCATCGGCCTGGCAGGACGACGCCGAGCTCGACGCGCGGCCGATGAAGCTGTGGCAGCGGGTCGACGGCGGGCCTCCTGCACCCCCGGCCGCGGCGCCGCACAACGGCGTGCTTCACGATGGGGTGCCCGGGTCAGCGACGCCGGTGAACGAGCAGGCGCCGCTTGCGGACCCCCACGCCACCGCGCGCACGGGGCCGCAGGGCGCCCCGGAGCTCGCCACCGCGCAGCCGACCGCGCCGGTCGCCGTTCCGTCCTCGACGCCTGCGCACGCGACGGCGCCGGGCACCGGACCTCGGGGGATGGGCCCGCAGCGCATCGCGGACCACGAATCCCCGGAGCTCGGGACGGCGCAGGGCGCACCGGCGGAGGTCGCCGCGCCCGGCGAAGCTGCGCAATCGCCGGCTTCGCAGGGCGCGGTGCCCGCGGCCGCGGCGCCCGCGCACGTCGGATCCTCGCAGGCATCGCTGTGGTCCAGCCTCGGCGTCCAGGACGTCGAGCGGACCGATGAGATCTACCGGACCCGTCCGGCGGCATCGCGCGACGTTGCGCCGGCGCAGACGGCGATCTCTGGTGTTTCGGCGTCGCCCGCGGTGGGCGTTGATCGGCCCCGCGATCGCGACGCCGGCGGCGCCGACCGACCGACGGCGACTGAGCAGCCGGTCGTGTGGCGCGCCGGCCCGAGCGCTGCGGCCAGCGAGGTCGAGGACGGCGCAGCGGCGATCGAGGGAACGGCGCAGGACCCCGAGCGCGGCGTCGCGGTCATCGCCGCAGCTCCCGGCGACGGCGGCCCGGCCGACGGTCTCGCGCTCCAGCGCGCCGTGGCCCCGTCGGACGGCGCGACCGTGGCGCCGGCGGCGAACCAGCGGGTGGAGGGTGCCGATCCCGCGGCGCAGCCGCTCGACCCGGCGCGTGCGCATCGGCTCGAGGTAACGGCCGCTCCGCATCACCAGGGCCGTGATCACGACCCGCGCGACGCCCACGCCGGGCACGGCCTCGACGCCGGCGCGCGCGACCACGGCGGCGCAGGGCACGACCCGCAGGGTGCCCTGGGCGCGTCACCCGCCGCGGCCGCGCAGGGCGCGCTCGGCGAGAACGTCGACGAGCTACGCGCGGCCGATCCGCGCGGCGCCGCGCGGCCCGAGGTCGCGACCCAGACCGCCGCGATCGAGCAGCTCGGCCACGCGGCGCTGACGCCGCACGCGCCGCACGAGCAACCCGCCGCGCACGACCACCCCCAGGTCGAGCTGCCGGCCAGCGCCAAGACGCTCGAGGAGGTCAACGCCGCGGTCGACCATCGGCGCCAGACGATCGTCGCCGCCGGCAAGGCCAAGGAGAGCCACACCGCGGCGCGCATCCACGCCACGGCGCCGCACCGCAGCCAGGCCGAGCACCAGCGCCAGCTCGCCCATCAGCAGGGTCACCGCTCGATCGAGATCCAGAAGCACAGCCAGCAACAGGCCCACCAGCACAAGCTGATGAGCAAGCAGGAGCTGCGCACCAAGCTCACCACCACGGCGGCGCAAAAGACCCAGGAGCTCGTCCAGAAGACCCAGACCCAGACCACGGAGCTCGAGGCCCAGCTTCAGGCCAAGCTCGCCAAGCTGGTCCAGGATCAGCAGCAGCAGAACGTCAGGGTCACCCACCAGCTCGACGCCAAGGCGGCCGCGCTCGAGGCCGACATCGGCCGCCGCAAGGCCGCTCACGACCAGCAGATCGCGACCGAGCGCGCCGGTCTCGACAAGCTCGACGCGACCGAGACCGCCAAGGCCAAGACCACGGCCAAGGCCGACGCCGAGGCGATCAAGGCGGCGGCCCAGACCCAGGCCGGGGCCACCCTGGCCAACGCCAACCAGCGCGCGGGCGAGGTCTTGGCCCAGGGCAACTCCTTGGCCCAGGCCGCGCTCGCCACCGGCGAGACCAAGGCTGGCCAGGCGATCGCCGCGGCCGACAGCCGCGCCGGCCAGCTCGACGCCGATCACAAAGACGAGGCCAAGACGGTGCGCGCCGAGGGTCAGCACCGCGCCCAGATGGCGCGCGACGCCGCCAAGGGCCGCGCCGATCAGATCCACAGCAAGGCGACCGCCGACGCGGCCACGCTGCGCGACACCGGCAAGGCCGATCACGACAAGCAGATCGCCGACGGTGCGACCCGCGCCGCCCAGGCGATCCAGAACGGCGAGGACGCCGCCGCCAAGATCCACGCCCAGACCGCGGCCTCGATCGCCGCGATGCAGGCCAGGTCCGACGCCGCGGTGGCCGCGATGCAGGCCGAGATCACGGCCATGAAGGCCGACATCGAGGCGCAGCGCGCCCAGATGAACGCCAAGGCGCAGACCGCGCTGGCCGACGCCCAGGCCAAGGCCCAGACCGAGCAGCAGCAGGCGCTGGCCGCGATGGCCAAGGAGCGCGACACCACGATCAAGTCGATCGACGACAAGGTCCGGGCCGACCTGGCCCAGATCGACGCGTCCAGCGACAAGGATCTCGCCCGCCTGGGCGAGCAGGTCGAACGCGATATCTCCTCGATCAACACGTCGGTCCAGCGCGCCGAGCAGCACATCGAAAAGGCCGTCCAGCGCGCCGAGCAGCACGTCGAGACCCAGGTCGCCAAGGCCCGCGCCGAGATCCACACCGAGACCGCGCAGCTCCTCGGCCACCTCGATCACCTGGCAGCGCAAGCCCGGCATCGCATCGACCAGCACGACCAGCACACCAGGGCGCAGATCCACGCCGCGGGCGAGCACGGCCGGGCCGAGGTGGCCAAGGTCGCGCAACAGGCCCAGGCCGATCTGGCGGCGGCCGACGGCCAGCTGGTCGCGCAGACCCAGCAGCAGGGCGAGCAGAGCCGCGCCGCGGCGGACAAGCTCGCCAGCGACTCGCAGCAGGCGATGGCGACCTCGCGCGCGGATCTCGACAAGGACGTCAACAAGGCGTGGGTCGACGACGCGGTCAAGAAGGCCCACGACAAGCTCGACGACAAGGGCCTGTTCAACGTCGTCACCGACGGCGAGGCGAACGACGCGATGAACCTGCTCAACTCGCTGCCGCCCGATCAGCAGGGCGAGGCGGTCAAGCAGCTCGATCAGAAGTCGTTCGACCAGCTGCTCGGTCAGGTCCCGTCCGAGCGCCGCGCGGAGTTCAAGTCGCTGGTCGACAACACCCACGATCCCGAGCGCAAGCTGGAGCTGTGGGGCGAGCAGCACAAGTCCGAGGTCGCCAACGACGCCAAGGCGGAGCACGACAAGACCCAGGACGACGGCTCGTGGCTGTTCGGGCGCAACGCGGAGCAGCAGCGCAACCACCGGCTCAACGAGCGCCGCGACGACATCGTCAAGAGCACCGATCACGAGGTCGACGACGAGATGAAGTTCCTGCTCGACAAGCAGGCCAAGGGCACGCTGACCGAGCAGGACGTCCTGGATCTCGAGGCTCGCAAGGAGCACGAGCACAAGATCGAGATGAAGTACAACGTCAACCTCACCAGCAAGGACGGCACGCGCAAGGACGGCACCAAGATCGCGTGGTCCGAGGACGAGCTCAACCAGGTCGAGTCGGCGCTCGCCCACATGCCCGAGAGCCACGTCAAGGATAACACGCTGCTCAAGGAGGTCCGGCGCAGCGACCAGTCCACCGACGAGAAGGACCCGAACAACCCGCGGATCGGCGGCCAGCACGGCGACGGCGTGATCTCGATCTACGATCTCGGTGCGACCGGCAGCTACCGCCACACCGGCGATCCGCACGAGCTCGCCGACCCGAGCCTGCGCGGCGTCGACGGTCAGCCGCTGTCTCGGACCGGCGATCCGATCCGGCCGATCGAGGAGACGCTCAACCACGAGTTCGGCCACGACATCCACGACCAGAACCCCGACGCGTTCAAGCGCTACCAGGCCGCCGCGGGCTGGCAGCAGGACGTCGGCGACAAGCAGATGGCGGCAGCCGGGATCAGCGCGGCCGACATCGCCGCGATCAAGGCCGGGAGCAAGACCGACGTCAAAGGCAGCGACGGCAAGGTCTACAAGCCCGATCCGTACAACCGAAACCAGGTGCTCGCGGTCGACGATGGCGCGCTCCCCGAGCCCAGCACCGGGGCGACCCCGAACTCGGCGACCGGCGGGGATACCTGGGACTACGCGCGGACCAACTACAAGGACAACTTCGCCGAGCACTACACCAAGGCGATCAACGCGCCGGAGAAGCTGGCCAAGGATCTGATCGACGCCCCCCAGACCCGGGTCAACAACGAGCGCACCGTGCGCGACGCCGCCCAGGCCGACCTCGCCGCCGCCCAGGCCAAGACGCCGATCGATCGCCGCGAGATCGACGACCAGCAAGCGCGGGTCGACGACGCGAACAAGCGGGTCGATGACGCGGTCAGGGACCAGACCGCGCAGAAGACCCAGTACGACATCGTGCGCAACGACATCTTCCACGCCGACCAGGCCACCGACGCGGCCGCCGATCGGCTCGCGGCCAAGGGCGTCGACCCGGGCAAGATCGCCGAGTTCAGGGCCAAGGCCGCGCGCGCCCAGACCCCGCAACAGGTTGACCTGATCGCGTCGGGGTACTAGATGGCGACCATGCAAACGTTCGCGATCGGGCTGCTCACCGCGCTGGGCTGTGCCTCGGACGCGAGCTCGCAGCCCAAGCCAGGCGCCGCGCCCGCGCGCGAGTCCGTCCTGGCGCCTTTGGCAGGAGCCCCGATGACCACCGCCGTCAAGCAGCTCGTCCCCCAGACTCAGGGCACGCACCTCGTGCTCGCCGGCGCCCGGCTCGCGTGGCTGCACGGCGGCGCGATCGAGCTTCGCGATCTCGCGAGCCACCAGCGACTGGGCCAGGTCCCGGTGGCCGGGACGGTCGCGCTCGCCGCCGACGGCGGGGCGCTGATCGCCGTGGCCAGCGATCTCGCGCACCGCCAGGTCCGCGTCATCGAGCTCGGCGCCGCCAGCTCGGCGGTCACCGAGCACGCGGTCGCCAGCGCGGCGGCGTTCGCCGGCGCCGAGCGGCTCCACGCGACCCGCGATCGGCTGTTCGCGGCGAGCAAGACCGCGCTCGAGCTCTATCAGCGAACCCCGGGCGCCGAGCTGGCGCGCCACGTGGGCTGGCAGCGCGACGAGGCCAAGACGTTCACCGGCGCGGGCGATGCCGTGTACTTCCACGACGGCGCCGGCTACCAGCGGGTCACCGCCGATGGCAAGGCCACGCGGTTCGCGTCGAGCGAGCCTTCGCCGACCCAGCTCGCGCCCGGCCCGGCGCCGGACACGCTGTGGGCGACCACGGGCGACGAGCTCCACCTGGTGCAGCTGGCCAACGGCGCCGCGACGACCACCGCGCGGATCAAGCTGCCCGGCATCTACCACCTGGCCGCGGCCGGCGACGCCGCCGCCGTGGTGGTGATCGAGATGCGCGCGGGCGTGCCGAGCAAGGTCACCGTGTCGCTGATCGGCCACGACGGCGGCGTGCGGTGGACCGCCGAGGTCCCGCCGCCCAAGCAGGCGGTGGGCTGGATCGCCGGCTCGGCGTCGCACGTCGCGCTCGCGTTCGGCGACGAGCTCCATGCCTGGTCCACCCGCGCCGGCGCGCCGGTCGCGCCGTAGCACCGTCGCCAGGGGCGTTCCCGGGTTATTTCGCGCGCCGGATCCATGGAGCGGCGTGACCGAAGGGCGGTATCACGGTGCCGCCCCCGATCGCCGGCTCGCCGTGGTCGCTTGCACCAGCGACGCTCGTATCATGGGCCATGGTCCAGGCGGAGGCAGCCGCGTCCCGTGGCCTGCTCTCCGAGCAGCAGGAGATCGACCGCCGCGCGGCTTCGCCGCGCGAGACCTCGGTGTTTCTCGCGGCCGGCGGAGGTGTGATCCTGCTCGCGCACGGGATCGACGTGCTGTACGCGCATGGGCCGAACTGGCCGGCGCTTTCGATCCGCATCGTCTGGACGCTCCTGCTCGTGGGGCAGGCGGTCGCGCTGCGCCGCTCCGGGCACAACGCCCAGCTCGCTGGGACGGCGGCCGTGGTCCTCGGCTCGGCGGTGCTGGACCTGGCGATCCTCGCCGCGACCGGTGGATCGGCCTCGCCGCTGCTGCCGTTCACGTTCGTCCTCGCCATCATGATGCCGCTCGTGGCGTACCAGTGGCTCGCGATCGGCATGCTGGGCAGCGGGATGCTGATGGTCGGCGCGGGGGCGCTGCTCGCGAATGACCACGCGGCGACCGAGGTGATCATCTCGTTCGCCAACGCTGGGGGTGGCGCTGTCGTCGCCGGCTGGTTGCTCGGGCGTTCCCTGGCTCGCGCGCGCAACACCGCCGAGGCGCGGCACCGGGAGCTGAGCGCTGCGTTCCGCGCCAACGAGAAGCTCCTCGGCGAGCTGCGCGAGGCGATGGCGAACATCAAGACCCTCCGCGGCTTGTTACCGATCTGTGCCTGGTGTCGCCGGATCCGCGACGACAAGGGATACTGGGACCGCCTGGAGCCGTTCATCATCGCGAACAGCGAGGCCCAGATCACCCACGGCATGTGCCCGGATTGCTTCCAGCGCCACCTCGAGGAGGATCCTGACCCACCTTGAGATGCGAGCGACGGCTCTTGACCAGCCAAGGCGTTGGCCGATGGCCAAACCGCGAGCAGCTGCGGCGATACCGAAGGCCGGTCGCTGGACCGGGATCGCGCTGTGACGAATGTCCTAGAGGTGCTTCTGAAGCGCTGCTTCGAGCTTGCTGCGCGGCATCGCGCCGACGAGCTGCTCGACGACCTTTCCGCTCTTGAAGATCAAGAGCGTGGGGATCGATCGCACGCCGTAGCTCTGAGGCACTACCTGGTGGTGGTCGACGTCCATCTTGGCGACCTTGACGCGGCCCTTGTATTCGTTTGCCAGCGCTTCGACCGTTGGTGCGATCTGCTTGCAGGGGCCACACCAAACAGCCCAGAAATCGACGAGGGTCGGAACCTCGGACTTGAGCACTTCCGACTCAAAGTTCTCGTCGGTGAGTTCCTTCACGTTGTCGCTAGCCATACGAACCTCCGGTACCACGTTTATGTAACCTTGCGGCAGGTCCATGGCAACCTCGACGACTGGCGGGCTTCTTCTGAGGCCGGTACAATGTTTTCCACGGAATGTCGCGGCTCTTCATATCGGTCGAACGCTTGGACAACTGGACGATCGAAGGTCGAGCTTCGCTCGAAGGGGACCGTATGACGCTGACCGAGCTCAATCGATCGTTCTCCATGAAGCCGGCGGTGCATTTCCTGCGCTCGGCCGGAAGTGACGAAGATCCATATGATCTCGTCGGTCGCGTGAAGTCGAAGGAGGCGCTCGACGAGATGGGCGCCGACTGCTTCGAGAAGTCGGTGATCTACAAGGACGCCGCCTACGACGTGATCGAGGGCTTCATCGGCGAGCCGCTGCTGCCGTGACGTCGACTCACGCACGTTTGCTGTCGGTCGATCCATCCCCGGCGTTCTGGGTGGCGGTGGCGGCGTACGCCGCGGCCGCGCTGGTGCTGCTGTTCGTGCTCGGCGGTCACTCGCGGCTGCGGTCGCTCGCGCTGCTGCTCGTCGGGCTCGCGTTCGTGGCGCACGGCAGCGATATCGGCTGGCGCGGCGTCGAGCACGTCCACCCGGCGCAGTCGGTGCGCGAGGCGATAGGCTTCCTCTCGTTCATCATCACCGGGGGATACTTGCTGGCGAGCACGCGCTACCGGCTGACGCTCGGCGGCGCCGCCGTCATGCCGGTCTCGCTGGTGCTGCTGGTCGTGGCGCGGCTCTCGCCCGCGGGGGCGGCGCCCGAGGATCTCTCGACGCTTGGCCGCATCCATATCTCGCTGGCGACCGTCGGGGTCGGCGTGTTCGCGCTGGCCAGCGCGCTGTCGGTGATCTACCTGGTCGAGGAGCGCGCGCTGCGCCGCAAGCGGTTCGACGCGATCGCGTTCAAGGACAACGGCGCGCCGCTCGAGGCGCTCGATCGGCTGAGCCACCGGCTGATCTGGATCGGTTTTCCGATCTTCACCGTGGCGCTCGTGCTGGGCGCGGTGTGGGTCTCCAAGCTCGGCGAGTCGCTCGACCGGCCCGAGTACCCGCTGGCGGCGGTGACCTGGATCTTCTACGCCGTGCTCCTGGTGGTGCGGCAGACCTACGGCTGGCGCGGCCGGAAGGCGGCGCGGCTGACGCTGGCCGGGTTCGCCGCCGCGCTGATCGTCTTGCTGATCTACCTCGTGCGCCGGATGGCGGGCTGACGATGAGCGAGCTGTTTGTCGTCGGGATCAGCTGGCGCACCGCGCCCGTCGCCGTGCGCGAGAAGCTGGCGTTTCGCGACGAGGAGCTCGTGCCGGCGCTGCAGGCGATGACCGGATCGCTGCCGGTCGCCGAGGCGCTGCTGGTGTCGACGTGCAACCGCGTCGAGGTCTACGGCGTCGCCCGACCCGGGGCCGAGCCGACCGAGCAGGTCCGCGGGTTCCTGGCGCAGCAGCGCGGCCTGCCGCCCGGATCGGTCGCCGACGTGCTGTACGCCCACCGCGGCGGCGCCGCGATCCGCCACGTGTTCTCGGTGGCGAGCGCGCTCGATTCGCTGGTGCTCGGCGAGGCGCAGATCCTGGGCCAGCTCAAGGCCGCGTACGGCGTGGCCGGCGGGGCGGGTACGTCGGGGCCGGTGCTCGGCCGCTGCCTCGAGCGCGCGTTTGGCGTGGCCAAGCGGGTGCGCACCGAGACCGCGATCGCGCGCGGCGCGGCGAACGTGTCCACCGTCGCCGTCGATCTGGCCAAGCGCGTGTTCGGCGACCTGAACGGCAAGAGCGTGCTCGTGGTCGGCGCCGGCAAGATGTCGACGCTCGCGGCGCGCCACCTCTACGCCTCGGGCGCGCAGCGCATCATCGTGACCAACCGGTCGCCCGAGAAGGCCGAGGCGCTGGCCGCCGAGATCGACGGCGTGGCCAAGCCGTGGGCCGATCTCGAGGGCCTGCTGGTCGAGGCCGACGTGGTGATCAGCTCGACCGGCGCGCGCGAGCCGATCCTGACCAAGGCGCTGTTCAAGCGCGTGACCAAGGCCCGGCGGTGGCGCCAGCTCGTGGTGATCGACATCGCCGTGCCGCGCGACGCCGAACCGGCGATCGGCGAGCTCGACGGCGTGTACGTGTTCGACATCGACGATCTCGAGAAGGTCGTCGCGGCCAACCTCGCCGAGCGCGCCAAGGCGGCCGAGCACGCCGGTCGGATCGTCGAGCACGAGGCCGGGCAGTTCGAGCACTGGCTGCGCAGCCAGGGCGTGGTGCCGACGATCCGCGCGCTGCGCGAGCGGTTCGCGCAGGTCGCCGAGGCCGAGCTCCAGAAGACGCTCGATCAGCTCGCGCGCAAGGAGCACTCGCAGGCCCAGCAGCGCGAGGCCGTGCAGCGGCTGGTCCAGCTCGTGGTCAACAAGCTCCTGCACCAGCCGACCGCGGCGCTGCGCGAGGCGTCGCCCGACGAGGCGGGGCTGCGCGCCGAGGTGCTGTGCCAGCTGTTCGATCTCGAGCCGGTGTCGTCCAGCGACGCGGGCGAACCCGGCGCCGAGCCGGCCCCGCCGCCGGGCGCTCCGCACAGCGCGCCTCGCGCCGAGGCCGCTCCTGAACGAAAGGTAGCAACGTGACCGACCGCCTGGTGATCGCGACGCGCGGCAGCGCGCTCGCGCTGTGGCAAGCCGAACATGTGAAGGCCCGGCTCGCCGCCGTGGCGCCCGACCTCGTCGTCGAGTTCGACGTGATCAAGACGTCGGGCGACAAGATCCTCGACGTGCCGCTCGCCAAGGTCGGCGGCAAGGGCCTGTTCGTCAAGGAGATCGAACAGGCGCTGATCGACCGCGAGGCCGATCTCGCGGTGCACAGCATGAAGGACGTGCCGGCCGAGCTGGCGCCAGGGCTCGTGCTCGCCGCGGTGTCGACGCGCGAGGTCCCGTGGGATGCGCTGTGCGCGCGCGCGCCGGTCACCGTCGATACGCTGCCGCGCGGCGCCAAGGTCGGGACGTCGTCGATGCGGCGCCAGTGCCAGCTGCTCGCGCGCCGGCCCGATCTGCAGATCGCGATGCTGCGCGGCAACGTGCCGACCCGGATCCGCAAGCTCGACGACGGCGAGTTCGACGCGATCGTGCTGGCCGCCGCGGGGCTGACCCGGCTGGGCCTGGGCGATCGGATCACCCAGCTGCTGCCGCTCGAGATCTCGGTGCCGGCGGTCGCGCAGGGCGTGCTCGGGCTCGAGACCCGCGCCGACGATGCGCGGACGGCCGATCTGATCCGCCGCGCGCTGCACGATCCCGCCGAGGAGCGCCGCGTGGTCGCGGAGCGCGCGTTCCTGGCCCGCATGGGCGGCAGCTGCCAGACCCCGCTCGCCGCCCACGCGATCGACCACGCCGGGGGCCTGCGCGTGCTCGGCCTGTGCGGCATGCCCGATGGCAGCAAGATCCTGCGCGCCGAGGTGACCGGCCCGGCGAGCGACGCCGAAACCCTCGGCAACCAGCTCGGCGACGCGCTGCTCGCGCAGGGCGCCGACCGGATCCTCGCGGCGACCCGGTAGCCCGCGCCCGCGCCGGGCGCCGCTACCGAAGTACTTCACGAAGTGGCGATCTTTTTGCGGTCGGCGGCGGCAACGCCTACGATTTCGGCGTGACCAGCGCACGCTGCCTCTCTGTCTTGCTCGTGGTTAGCTGCGCGAGCCCGATGTCGTCGGTCCGCGACGACAACCGACGCTTGACCCAGACCGTGATGGACCTGCGCGCCGATCGGCGGATGCAGGATCGAAAGCTCCGCGATCTACAGCATCAGCTCGACGAGCTCAAGCACGGCGGCGACGCCGGCGTGCCGGTGTTGCCCGTCGAGGTGGCGGCGCCAGCGACCGCGATCGGCGCCGCCGCGCCGCCGGCCGATGCGCCGCGCGTGGTCGGGGTGACCGACGACGGCACCGAGATCGTCTATGAGGGCGACGCGGCGGCGGGCCGCGCGGCCGCGCCCGTGGCGACGCTCGCGCCCGAGGGCGAGGCCGACGTCGCGCCCCCGGCCCCCGCGCCGCGCAGGGCGGCCTCGGTCCCCCGCGCCCCGGCGCTGCCGCTCGGCGACGTGCCGACGGTGACCGATCGCCTCGAGGTGACCCGCCACGTGCCGCCGGTGTCGTCGATCTCGGCGCGTGCAGCGACCCGGCCCAAGACGCGAGATACCCGCGACCGCGAGCCGCCGCCCGATCGAGAGGGGAGCGGCGACGCCGGCAACGACTACCGCGCCGCGGTCGAGCTGGTGAAGACCGCCCGGTACGACGACGCGCTCGCCGCGCTGCGTGCGTTCATCGCGAAGTACCCGCGCCACGACTACGCGGACAACGCGCAGTACTGGGTCGGCGAGGCGTACTACGCGCAGAAGGACTTCGCGCGCGGGCTCGTCGAATTTCGCAAGGTGATCGAGGTCTACCCGCGCGGCAACAAGGTCCCCGACGCGCTGCTCAAGGTGGGATACTGCTACCAGGCGCTCGGCCAGACCGACAAGGCCCGCGCCGTGCTGGAGCAAGTCGTGAGCCGCTATCCCAGGTCCGAGCCCGCCACGCTGGCCGCCAAGCGGCTGGAGACGCCGTGAAGCCGCCGGCGTTCGCCGCGTGCGCTGCGTGCGCTGCGTTCAGTGCCGCGCTGTCCGCGCCGAGCTGGGCGCAGGCCATTTACCCCGCCGCCAACGTGCCGCCGCCGCCGATCAACCTCGATCCTGCGTCGGCGCCGTCGACGACCGCGCCGGTGCCCGATCGCCCGGCGGCGGCGACCCCCCAGGTGATCGTGGTCGGCCCCGATGGCAAGGTCGCGCCCGCCGGCGACAAGTCCGATCCGGCCAGCTACGTCGTGGGCGACGATGGCAAGCCGATCCTCGAGGACTCGCCCGACGCGGCGCGCGGCGGCGCGGTGCCGGAGCTCCACGTGGTGCGCCGCGGCGACACGCTGTGGGACCTCAGCTTTCTGTACTTCAACGATCCGTGGCAGTGGCCGAAGGTGTGGTCGTACAACCCGCAGATCACCAATCCGCACTGGATCTATCCCGGAGATCTGGTGCGGCTGTTGCCGCGCGGCATGTTCGCGCAGGCCGCGCAGGCGGCGCAGCTCGACGCCGCGCCGGCCGCGTCCGGCGATGCGCTGCCGGCCCCGCAGCGCCGGCTCGAGGTCGGCATCCGGCAGACCGCGTTCGTCGAGAAGTCCGATCTCGACAGGTCGATCGCGATCGAGGGCGCGGTCGACGAGAAGGTGCTGCTCGGCGACGGCGACCAGGTGTACCTGAGCTATCCCGCGGGCAAGCCGCCCAAGGTCGGCGCGCGCTACTCGATCTACACGCCCGACAACCCGGTGAAGGCCAACGGCACGGAGGTCGGCGCGTACGTCCACCTGCTCGGCATGATCGAGGTGGTCAGCGTCAAGCAGGACAAGCGCGCGCGAGGCGTGATCATCGAGGCCGATCAGGAGATCGAGCGCGGCGCCAAGGTCGGCCCGCTGCTCAAGGTGTTCAGGACCGTGCCGCCGTCGCCCGCCAAGGTCGACGCGCAGGGCACGATCGTGGCGATGCTGACCAACGATCAGCTGATCGGCCAGGGCGAGGTCGTGTTCGTCGATCTCGGCCGGAGCTCGGGCGTCGAGGTCGGCAACCGGATGGTCGCGGTGCGGCGCGGCGACGCGCTGGCGCCGGTGATGAGCAACCAGGTCGGCCAGGACGATCGCAAGTTCCCCGCGCGCGCGCTCGGCGAGATCGTGATCGTCGATGTCGGCGACAAGATCTCGGTCGGCCTGGTCACGCTCGCGGTCCAGGAGATGAGCATCGGCGACATCGTGACGATGCAGGCCGCGGCCAAGTAAGCCGTTTGCCGAGACGCGCGGTTGTTGGGCCCCCGGGTGAGCGCCCGGCGCGCGCACCGTATATAAGGTAGGGCACAGGGCCGGGGCCGATCCCGTCCCGGCAAAGACCTGAAATTGCTCGGCCAAAAACGCTTGCACTTGACGGACGGGTCCAGGGTGGCTAATTGCTTCCCCCTTGTGACCACCATCGTGTTGAACCCGGAGCAGCTTCCGCGGCGCGTCCAGGCGCTCGGATGGAAGCAGGCGGTCTACGTACGTGGCGCAGCGCTCAGCGATCGGCCGGCGGTCGCCATCGTCGGTGCCCGCGCGGCATCGCGGGTGGCGATGGATCGGGCGCACGCCGTGGCGCGCCACCTGGCGAGGCGCGGCGTCCAGATCGTGTCGGGCGGCGCGCTCGGCGTCGACGGCGCCGCCCACCGCGGTGCGCTGGCCGGCAGCGGCCTCACCACGGTCGTCCTGGGCAGCGGCCTCGATGTGCTGTACCCGGTGCGCCACGCGCCGCTGTTCGGCGAGGTCGTCGCACGCGGCGGCACGCTCGCGGGGCTGTTTCCTGATGGAACGGCCCCGCGCGCGAGCCAGTTTCCGCAGCGCAACCAGCTGATCGCCGCGCTCGCCGACGTCGTGATCGTCGTGGAGGCCAGCGAGCGATCGGGGTCGCTGTCGACCGCGGCGGCGGGCGTGCGGTTCGGCCGGACCGTGGCGGCGTGGCCGGGCAGTCGGGGCAGCGAGCGCTTGCTCGCCGCCGGTGCGGCGGTCATCGAGAATGAATTCGACGCGGAGCTCGCACTCGCGGGCACCCCGCGGCACCGGGTGCCGGGCGCGATCGACCCGATCGCACAGCAGGTACACGATGCGATCGCAAATGGCGCGGTGGGGGTCGACGAGATCATCCGCAGCACGGGGTTACCGGTGCGCGCGGTGCTGCGCGCGCTACCCATGATCGAGAGGATGCAGTGAGCTCAAGCGATGACAAGAAGGACCGCAAGGTCGCTTCGGCGAAGCCCACCAAGGGCAAGCCTGCCAGGCCCACCCGCAAGGAAGCGGCCGAGGGCAAGAAGGTAGCCAAACCGGCCAAGGCATCCACCAAGAAGGCCGAGGCCAAGGCCGCGCCCGCGGAAGTCGAGCCCGCCGCGAAGAAGACCAAGGCCGACGCCAAGGTGGTCCCTGGCAAGGCCAAGCCCGCGGGCAAGACCGCCAAGGCGGCCAAGCCCGCCAAGGAGAAGGCCAAGACGGTCAAGGAGCTCGAGGCCGAGCTCGACGCCGGCGAGGATGGCGCGCCGGCCCGCAAGCCCAAGAAGGTCAAGCCCGGCTCGGCGCTCGTCGTCGTCGAGTCGCCGGCCAAGGCGCGCACGATCGGCAAGTACCTCGGCGCCGGCTACGTCGTGAAGGCGTCGGTCGGTCACGTCCGCGATCTGCCCAAGTCCAAGATCGGCGTCGACTTCGAGCACAACTTCGAGCCCGTGTACGAGGTGATCGAGGGCAAGAAGAAGGTCGTCGCCGAGATCCGCAAGGCGGCGCGCGAGAACGAGACCGTCTACCTCGCGTCGGACCCCGATCGCGAAGGCGAGGCGATCGCGTGGCACATCTCCGAGGAGATCAAGGACGTCAACACGAACATGAAGCGCGTGTTGATCAACGAGATCACCAAGAAGGGCGTCGCCGCGGCGATCGCCGCGCCGCGCGAGATCGACATGAACAAGACCGACGCGCAGCAGGCGCGCCGGATCCTCGATCGGATCGTCGGCTACGAGATCAGCCCGATCCTGTGGAACAAGGTGCAGCGCGGGCTGTCGGCGGGCCGCGTCCAGTCGGTCGCGGTGCGCCTGGTGTGCGAGCGCGACGCCGAGATCGGCGCGTTCAAGCCCGACGAGTACTGGTCGGTCGAGGTCACCGGCCGCGGCAGCCAGCCGCCGCCGTTCGACGCGCGGATCTGGCGCTGGAAGGGCGAGAAGGCCGAGCCGACCACCGCCGACCAGGCCAACGCGATCGCCGCGGAGCTCGCGGCGGGCGACGCCGTGGTGTCCTCGGTCGACAAGAAGGAGCGGCGCAAGAAGCCGCAGGCGCCGTTCATCACCAGCAAGCTGCAGCAGGACGCCGCGCGCAAGCTGAGGTTTTCGGCCAAGCGCACGATGGCGCTCGCCCAGCGGCTGTACGAAGGCGTCGAGCTCGGCGATGAGGGCCCGACCGGCCTCATCACCTACATGCGTACCGACTCGACGCGCGTCTCCGACGACGCGATGACCGCGCTGCGCGGCTACATCGAGGCGACGTACGGCAAGGAGTACCTGCCGGGCGAGCCCAACACCTACGGCAACAAGGAGCGCGCGCAGGACGCCCACGAGGCGATCCGGCCGACGCTCATGGAGTGGACGCCCGAGCGGGTCACCACGGCGCTCGCCGAGCACCCCGAGGGCCCCGAGCTCGTCAAGCTGTACACGCTGATCTGGCAGCGCTTCGTGGCGTCGCAGATGGTGCCGGCGGTGTACGACGCCACCACGATCGACATGGATCGCGGCGAGGCCGTGCTGCGCGCGACCGGTCAGGTGCTGAAGTTCGCCGGCTACACCAAGGTGTACGAGGTCGCCGAGACCGACGACGCCAAGGCCGAGGCCGCCGAGTCGGCCGATCGCCTGCTGCCGCCGATCGACGTCGGCGAGGTGGTGAGGCTCGAGTCGATCCGCCCCGAGCAGCACTTCACCCAGCCGCCGCCGCGGTTCTCCGAGGCGTCGCTGGTCAAGGAGCTCGAGGAGCGCGGCATCGGCCGGCCGTCGACCTACGCGTCGATCATGTCGACGATCGTCGATCGCGGCTACGTCGAGAAGCGCGAGGCCAGGTTCTTCCCGACCGAGCTCGGCATCCTGGTCAACGGGCTGCTCGTCGAGAGCTTCCCAGAGATCGTGAACTCCGACTTCACCGCGAAGATGGAGTCGGATCTCGACAAGGTCGAGGAGGGCTCGGTCGACTGGCGCAAGCTGCTCGGCGGGTTCTACACGCCGTTCAAGGACGAGCTCGAGAAGGCGCGCACCGAGATGCGCGACGTCAAGCGCGAGGAGATCGCGACCGAGTGGATCTGCGAGAAGTGCGGCAAGCCCATGGTCATCAAGTGGGGGCGCAACGGCTCGTTCCTGGCGTGCCAGGGCTACCCCGAGTGCCGCAACACGCAGGAGGTGGTCAAGAACCTCGATGGCACGTGGGAGAAGGTCCCCGTGCAGACCACCGACGAGATCTGCGAGACCTGCGGCGCCCCGATGACGATCAAGCGCGGACGGTTCGGCTCGTTCCTGGCGTGCACCAAGTACCCCGAGTGCAAGACCACCAAGCCGATCTCGCTGGGCGTGAAGTGCCCGCGGCCGGGCTGCGGCGGGTTCATCGCCGAGAAGCGGTCGCGCCGCGGCAAGCCGTTCTACGGCTGCTCGAACTGGGCCAAGAAGCAGTGCGACTTCGTGGCGTGGGACAAGCCCGTGCCGCAGCCGTGCCCGATCTGCAACGCCAAGTTCGTGGTCAAGAAGGAGAACAAGCGGGGCATCATGCTGCGCTGCCTCGAGTGCGACTGGAAGCAGGGCGCCGACGAGGCCGAGGAGAACGCGGCGTGACCGCGGCGCCCGCGCTGCGCCGCGAGGCCTGAGCAGGCGTGGCCGGGCAAGCCCGGGATCCGCGGAGCTGCAACGCCGCGACCCGCGCCGCCCGCGGTGGTAGCGTTGCCGGCGTGAAGCCCGATGTCACCGTGGTCGGCGCCGGGATGGCCGGCAGCGAAGCGGCGTGGCAGCTCGCCTGTGCGGGGCTGTCGGTCGCGCTGGTCGAGATGAAGCCGTCCGCGATGTCGCCGGCGCATCAGTCGCCGCTGTGCGGCGAGCTGGTGTGCAGCAACTCGCTGCGCAGCGATGATCCGGTCGCGCCGGCGGGGCTGCTCAAGCACGAGCTGCGGCGCGCCGGCTCGCTCGTGATCGCCTGCGCCGACCAGCACCGCGTGCCGGCCGGCCAGGCGCTGGCGGTCGAGCGCTTCGGGTTCGCTCGCCAGATCACCCAGCGGCTCGCGCTGCACCCGCGGATCCGGATCGAGCGGCGCCGGCTCGACGAGCTGCCCTTTGGCCCGGTGATCGTGTGCACCGGCCCGCTCACCGAGGGCGCCCTGGGCGAGGTGATCCGCGCCGAGCTCGGCGGCGACCGGATGTACTTCTACGACGCGATCGCGCCGATCGTCGCGGCCGATTCGATCGACTGGGACTTCGCGTTCCGCGCGTCGCGCTGGGGCCGCGACGCCGACGCCGATCCCAACGACGAGCGCGACCGGCCGGCGGGCGGCGATACCGGCGTCGGCGACTACGTCAACTGCCCGCTCAACAAGCTCGAGTACGAGGCGTTCGTCGCGCTGGTCAACGCCGGCCGCAAGGTCCTGCCGCACGACTTCGAGGAGCCGCGCTACTTCGAGAGCTGCATGCCGATCGAGGTGATGGCGGAGCGCGGGCCGCAGACCCTGCGGTTCGGGCCGATGCGGCCGATCGGCCTGCGCGATCCCAGGACCGGCCACCGGCCGTGGGCCGTGGTCCAGCTGCGCCCCGAGAACCAGTACCTGACGGCGTACAACCTCGTCGGGTTCCAGACCCGCCTCGCGTACCCCGAGCAGCAGCGGATCTTTCAGACCAT
>Ga0302323_100000069_pt1 | contig 66353 bp, 62 predicted proteins | sample Fen_T0_3_FD_201950 | JGI IMG/M metagenome (GOLD analysis project Ga0302323, IMG submission 201950) | Peat permafrost microbial communities from Stordalen Mire near Abisko, Sweden - Fen_T0_3 | ecosystem: Environmental > Terrestrial > Soil > Wetlands > Permafrost | place: Sweden: Abisko...
AGGTCAGCAACTGCCCGCGTGGATCCGCTACCAGATGTCAGCCTCTTCCTCCCCGGTCCCCAGATGCAAGGGACCGGGGCCACCCTCAACGATATAAAATCTCGCTTGAAACCGGTGCCACCCGCCACACCTTCCGCCCCGGAAGCGCCAGCCGTCTCCGGGGCGGAGTTGTCTGCGGACGAGCCGGCCGCATCAATCCCGCCGCGCACCCAGCAATTACACTAATCCTGTGAAAGCACAAGCCCATTCCGCCCAGCCCAGCCGCAAAGAGTTCCTGGCTCTCGCCAGGGAACACACGCTCGTTCCCGTCTGCCGCACCCTCTCGGCCGACCTCGAAACGCCGGTCTCGGCCTTCTTGCGCGCCGCCTGGCCAGAGCGCGAGTGCTTCATGCTCGAGTCGGTCGAGAACGGCGAACAGGTGGGCCGCTACACCTTCATCGGCCTCCAGCCCTTCAAGCGCATCGTCGCCCGCGGCCGCGAGATCACCATCACCGAAGGCAAAAAAGTCGTCGACATCGAGGACGACATCTTCGCCGTCCTGCGCCGCGCCCTCACCGGCCACAAGCCCGCGCGCCTCAAAGGCCTGCCACCCTTCACCGCCGGGGCCGTGGGCTTCTTCGCTTATGACGCCGTCCGCCAGATCGAGCGCCTTCCCGAAACAGCCAAGGACGAGCTAGGCGTTCCCGATGCCTGCCTGCTCTTCTTCGACGAGGTATTGGCCTTCGATCACGTACGCAAAGAGATCTGGCTGGTGGTCACGGCCGACGTAACCCGCGGCAAGGCTGCGCGCACTCCCGGAGCCGAATACGACAAGGCCGTGGCGCGCCTCGACAAGCTCGAGAAGCTCCTGACCAAGCCTCTGCCTAAGCTGCCCGCGAACAAGGCCAAGGGCAAGCTCAAGGTCAAGCACCGCACCGCCAAGAAGGATTTTCTGGCCGCCGTCAATCGCACCAAAGAGTACATCACCGCGGGCGACATCTTTCAGGCCGTCCTCTCGCAGCGCTTTGACGTCGAGCCCGAGGCCGACAGCTTCCAGGTCTATCGCGCCCTGCGCACGGTGAACCCCAGCCCGTACATGTACTTCCTGCGCTTTTCGCCGGATGGCCCCCTGGGCGGCATGCCCGACAAGTCAGGGCGCCCCTCCAAAAAGAAGAAAACGCCCCCGGTGCTTGAACTGGCAGGCTCTTCGCCCGAGTTGCTAGTACGCGTCCATCAGGGCAAGGTCGAGTACCGTCCCATCGCTGGAACCCGTCCGCGCGGAGCCACGGAGGCCGAAGACGCCGCACTCGCCGACGAGATGATCCACGACGAAAAAGAGCGCTCCGAGCACGTCATGCTCGTCGATCTGGGCCGCAACGACGTAGGCCGAGTCAGCGAGTTCGGCTCGGTCAAGGTGGACAAGCTGATGTTCGTCGAGCGCTACTCGCACGTCATGCACATCGTCAGCTCCATCGAAGGCCAGCTCAAGCCCGAACTCACAGCTGTCGACGCTCTGCGTGCCTGCTTCCCTGCCGGCACGCTCTCGGGCGCTCCCAAGGTGCGTGCCATGGAGATCATCGAAGAACTCGAGCCTGCCCGGCGCGGCACCTATGGCGGCGCTGTGCTCTACGCGGATTTCTCCGGCAACCTCGACTCGTGCATTGCGATCCGCTCGATGCTCGCCACCGGCGGCAAGGGCTACGTGCAAGCCGGCGCCGGCATCGTAGCCGATTCAGTACCCGAACTCGAGCATCAGGAAGCCATCAATAAAGCCTCGGCAGTGATCCGCGCCATCGAGCGTGCAAGAGAGATCTAGAATCTTCTGCGGAGGAGATCGACATGCGGAAATCGATTCTACTCGCCATTCTGATGACTATCGCGCTTCCCTGTCTGGCGGCGCCGCGCCATGCGACCGTCGCAGAGCTGCACATAATCCTGGCAGCACAGCAGGCCGAGAATAAAAGCGATCACGATCGCGCGCAGCAGCTCAACTCCCTGGAATTGACCGAGCAGTTGACCCAGCCTACTCTGGCCCGCATTACGGCGGAGTTCAAACCCGGCCCGAAGACCGCTCTCTCTTTGCGGTTGCTCGCCGATTCCTCAGCATTTCTTGAGCCACCGGCTGGCGAATTACTCGACAAGGCCCCGCCCATAGCCGCTGAGCAGCGGGCCATGATGAAATCCGCCATCGATTTTATCGGAGTCACTCTACACCGTATGCCGGATTTTCTGGCGACGCGCCTTACCGACAGCTTCGACAACACCCCCCTGTCGGTGACTCATAGTGGCTGGGCTCCACACTCGGACCTGCATCCGGCGGGAACCTTCAGCCAGCACATCACCTATCGCAATGGGCAGGAGGTCTTGGACAGTCAGAAGGATTCCTCTGGCGGCAAGCCCAGGAACGAGCCCTCGCCCTCGGGTCTAACCTCGATTGGTGAGTTTGGCTCGGCCCTGGGGGTCATCATTTCCGACGCATCCAAGGGCACTCTGAAGTGGAGCCACTGGGAACAGACCGCCGCAGGCCCGGTCGCCGTCTTTCACTACGAGGTGCCGCCTGCTGCTTCCCACTATTGGGTGAATTACTGCTGTGTGAGGGGCTCACAGGATTCCGCTGGCGCTGTCGGCTTTGGTATGGACGCCAACAACGCCGGCATAGACTCCGACTCCTACCACGGAACGCCCAGCTACCACGGGAACCTGTATCTCGATCCGGCTACCGGCGCTGTTTTACGCGTCACTGTCGAATCGAACCTTAAGCCCTCCGACCCGATCACGCGCGCTGCCCTCTCGGTGCAATACGGCCCCGTCGAGATTGGCGGCAACCGCTACATCTGCCCGGTGCACAGCATCGCGATCTCCTCGACCAAGTCCCATGCCAAAGGCGATATGAGCGATATGGAGATTCTGCGCCTCAACGAGGTCAGCTTCACCGACTTTCACCGCTTCGGTTCGACCTCGCGAATCATCATCGACGGGCCGACCCAGTAAATAAACCGGTAACTCACTCTGTTCCGAAGCGGCATCGGATAAATTTTCCGATGCCGCCAAACGAAGCCGGATTTTTCCTTTGCCGCGGGATGAATTATAGCCTCCCATTTCCGAACGACACTCGCATTCAATTCCATTGTGAAATTGGACTGATCCATCCGTCACGCCACTCGTACTCAAGTCGCACTGAATTGCTGTCCCTGTAGTTATCTCGCGGAACCGCTGCTTTGCGGCAGTCGGATTTTTGAGAAATCTAACTGAAAGGGATTGCTATTCATGTCGATTTCCAGTTTGCAGAGTACAAGTTCCCTACTTTCGGAGCTTTCAACCTCCTCCACATCGTCCGCCTCCAGTTCCACAGGAAGCGCGAACTCCTTTGACAAGGCATTCACCAACCTGTTGTCGGCTATCAAATCGGGCGACACCGCCGATGCCAAAAAATACCTGGGGCAGGTGGAAAAGCTCTCCGCCGGGAAGATTGACTCGAACAGTCCGATGGGCGAATTCCTCACCAGCGTCTCGACCGCACTCTCCGACAACAACATGGCCGGCGCGCAAAGTGCGCTGACCACGCTGGAGACCTATGTGACCCCCAGCATTGGAAGCACGAATTCGACCTCCGCCACAGCGTCCACAGCCAGCCAGGCATCGAGCGACTCTGGCATCAGCGAGTTGGGGAAGGACGTGCTCAACCTCTTCACTGCGATCAGTTCCGGCGATGTGACGGATGCGCAATCGGCATACGACTCGCTGACCAGCCTGCTGAGTTCAACAGACACCTCTTCGTCCAGCAGCACTTCGAGCACTACCAGCGCATCGTCGTTCACCAAGCTGCTTTCAGAGATCGGGTCGGCGCTCAGTTCAGGCAATGTCAGCTCCGCGCAGACTGCTTTGGACAGCTTCCTGACAAGCCTGTCTTCCGGTTCGCTGGTGAATGCGACCGCATGAACAGCACACATGCGAGACTGCGTGAGAATCTCGTATTGAGCAGTCTCGCATGCATGAACCGGTAGATTCTATTCCGCGCCAAAGATCCGGCGGAAGAACCGTCCAATTCCACCGAAGAAGCCCTGTTTCTTCTTGGCCTCCGGCTTGGCGGCCTGCGGAACTGCTGGCGTGGCCTCGGCGGCGGGCTGTGCAGCATGATCGGCGCTCTTGTAGACCAGCGGCTCCACCACCGGCGGCTGCGCTGAGCCGTTCATCGGCACGCCCGGCGCGGGTTTTGCCAGAGGCGCAAGCCCCGCGCTCTGGGCCAGCGGAAACTCATTCGTCCCCGGATGCGGCGCAGGCGGGCAGCCGCAAGGCTCCTTCTCGTTGTCCACCACCGCATGGACACTGCCATGCTGGAACATCACCCGCTGCCCGGCCTGCACATGGTAATCGCCGCCCTCAAAGACGCTGGTCACCAGAACATACGGCGCATTCACGCCGGCATTATCCACGCATGTGTCGCCATGCTGGCCCAGCCGCACTCTGACTTCCGCCGCACCGGGTCCCCCGATCAAGATGCGAAACTCCGGCGTCAGCAAAATATCCGAGTTGCGGCCCGTGGCAAAGCTCGCCTCGACCGCGCCGTGATCGAAGGCCATCATCAGGCCGGGCGTCTCGCCGGCAGGAACACTCGAGTCGGCGGCCAGCTTCACCGTAGTCGACGCACAAACGCGCAACACGCCTCGGCGCGGCAGGACGACTTCAGTCGTCTGACTGCCAGAAGTCACCGAGCCGCTCGCGACGATGATCGCCTTGCCGGCTGAAACCTCCAGCGCGCCAGTAACCGATGCAGCCGTGTCGGGATTCTTGTTGTCGAGCGAAACAATGGCAATCGGGCCGCCTGAGGCCGCGACGGGAGCCTGTGCGCGCAACTGCGGCATAGAAAGCACCGAAGCGAAAAGCATGGGAGCAATCAGATACCCCGTGCCCCATCCATGCGATTTCTTTCTATCGCATGGGTGGGAAACCACACTCTGCTCCCCGCTCATCGCACCCGTAAGTTCACCCGCGGCAACTCGCATGGCGGTCACATCCCCAAAAAGTTCCGGATCATCTGATGCCCGCCCTCGGTCAGCACGCTCTCAGGATGAAACTGCACACCCTCGATCGGCAGCGTGCGATGGCGCAGTCCCATGATGATGGAGCCATTCCCGTTCTCCGCCGCCCTTGCCGTCACCATCAGTTCAGCAGGCAGCGTCTCCTCGGCCACAATCAGCGAGTGGTAGCGTGTGCAGGTCAGCGGCGTGTCCAGTCCTTTGAAGACGCCCTTGCCGTCGTGCTCGATCCTGCTGGTCTTGCCGTGCATCAGGTGGCTGGCGCGAATCACGTCTCCACCAAAGGCCTCGCCAATCGCCTGATGTCCCAGGCAGACGCCCAGAATCGGGACCTTCCCAGCCATATGCCGCACCAGCGGAACCAGAATGCCCGCCTCGCTCGGCGTGCACGGCCCCGGCGACAGCAGAATGCGGTCGGGCTTCAACGCCTCGACCTCTTCGACGGTGAGTTCGTCGTTGCGATGGACCTCGACCTCGGCGCCCAATTCCCCAAGATATTGGACGAGGTTGTAGGTAAACGAATCGTAGTTGTCGAGAACAAAAACCATGGTGAACTCCAGTGTAGCGCGCCACCTGCGGTGGAGCAGCCGCTCGCTTTTCGCTCGCATGAGTTTCACGCCGGTTGCCGGGTGCCCCATCCATTCGCCGTTTTCTGGCGAATGGGTGGGAATCCATGAACCTCAACCTGCAAACTTCATTCCGCCATACGGCTAGGGCGGTCGACCTCGAACCTCGATGGGGCTGCCGCACCCGACGGAATGACTCACCGGTTGCGCTACACTGCCTCATCTGTAAAACTTCTAACGATGGTTCTTCATTTTCTAGTGCAAGGCCGTGTACAGGGTGTCGGCTTCCGCTGGTTCGTGAGCCGCGAGGCCGGCCAGCTCGATCTGCGCGGCTGGGTGCGCAACACCGAAGAGGGCGAGGTCGAGGTCGTGGCTGCAGGCACGCCAGATGAGCTGGCCAAGCTGCGTTCCCGCCTGCGTTGCGGACCGCGCGGCAGTCGCGTCGATCACCTCGTCGAGCACACCCTCGACGAAAGCGAAGCCGAAGAACTCAGCTCCTTCCGCATTGAAGGCGCCTGGTAGCAACTCCACCGCTACCAGCTTCGCAAACCAGATTGAAGTCGCAAAGAATTTGCTGCAGAAGACTTGCTCAAGGTCAAGGCGCGACTTCACGGGCTGCGAAAAACTTCCCTGGAGCCACCAGAAGCGTCAGGGCACGACTTCAGTCGTGCCGAAAGCGTCACAAACAGACGTGGGCTTCAGCCCCTGCGGAATCGCCGTCCATTCCCTGAAACTTGTACTGCTTTGTTGTTCGCCGTCTGTTATTCCGTGCAATCAAGCCCACCCGTCGGGCAGAGAACCCGGATATTCTTTGGCTTTTCCATCGGCTTGGGCTGGCTGGCCGAGGGAACCAGCGCCGGAGCCTGACCCGGTGAGTTGACCCCGGCCAGATTTTCTTCCTCCAGAATCAACGGGCGCTGCAAAACCATCTCCAACTGCGTTCCGCTCTCGATATTCACATCGGCGCCGCGCGTAAACAGCGAAGCGATACCTACCGCCGCAAGCCCCGCGCCAATGCCAATCAGCCCACCCTCCACCGGATGCCCCGCGCCAAGTCCGCCAATCGACCCCACACTGCCGCCGGTGGGAATAGCAATCTTCGCCACCGTGCCGGCATTGCGGCCCCTGTCCGCATCCTGCTCGATCGTGCCTTCCCCGTCGTCCTTCACCGACTGTTTGTGTGCGCCGGGCAGGCTGTTGACCAGGCCGGGAATCTCAACCACCGTGCCGTTGGGAAAGATAATCGACGTGAAGTGCATGTCGAGCTGCGACTTGCCCTTGGCGCGTCCGGCGCGAACCACGCGGTCCACCACGCCCTGCACGTAAACTCCCGCCGGAATCATCACCCGGTTGCCCACAACCACCGGAAAGGTCGAGGCCAGATAGACTCCATCACCCGGCTTGGCGCTCTTGGTGTTCACCGCGCTGCGCAACTGCAACAGCACCTTCGTCCCCGCCGGCACAATGTAGCTCTTCTTCGCCGGAGCAGCAGCGGCAGGCTGATCGGACGATGCGGCCGGTACCGGCGCGACAGCATCCGGAGCAGTGGTCGGCGTCTGCGAAAATGCAGCCGTCGAGGTTGCGGTCACAGCCCCCAGCACGATTGCAGCCATCGAAATTCCATGCGGCAGACGCATCCATTCCCTCCGTATTGCCCCGTGAACAGATAGACGAACGACCCGCCTCCAAGGATAGCCTCAGCCTCGACGAAAGACAAAAGAAGAATTCGCAAGCCCGGCGGCTGGGTGCCCCATACATTCCGCAGTTTCATCGCAGAATGGGTGGGAAACCACGAGCCCCAGCAACCCCTCCACGCTACATCATTTCAATTGCTGGGCATCAGTAGTACGATCCAATCGAACGATGAATTTCGAATCCACACCACCGGTCAGCCCGCAGGACCGCTTCGCCGACGCCTATCGCGTGCTCGGCGAAGCCATCGCCGCTCGTGCCTTTCCCGGCTGCGCCTTCGGCGTGCTGGCCGGCGGCGAGGTCGTGCTTTCCGGCGCCCTGGGCAGCTTCACCTACGACGCGGCAATCCCCGCCATCACGCCTGAGACCGTATATGACGTCGCCAGCATCACCAAAGTCGCCTCCACCACAGCCACGGCGATGCTGCTCCATCAGCGCGGCCTGCTCGATCTCGACACGCTTCTCGGCGACCTGCTGCCCGGCTTTGTTCAGCGCCGCGCGCACCGCGACCTGGCCCGCCAGATCAGGCTCCGCCATCTGCTGGCCCACAACTCCGGCCTGCCCGGCTACGTCGATTTCTTTCGTAAAGAGACCAACGCCGAAGATCTCTTCAACGACTGCCTGGCGCTGCCCGTCGATGCCGAGCCGGGCATGCACGCCGTCTATTCCGATCCCGGCTTCACCCTGCTCGGCAAGGCTCTTGAAGTCGTCACCGGCGAGCCCCTCGCCACCTGGGCGCCGCGCGAGATCTTCCAGCCGCTCGATCTTGCGGCCACATGCTTCAACCCGCCGCCCGAGGCGAGCAGTTCGATTCCGCCCACCGAGATGGACCCTACCTTTCGCCATCGCCGCATTCAAGGCGAAGTGCAGGATGAAAACGCCTGGATGCTGGGCGGCGCCACTGGCCACGCCGGAGTTTTCTCGAACGTGCCCGATCTGCTCCGCTTTGCCCAGGAGATCCTTGCAGCCGTCAACAACTCCGCCGATGCGCGCCTCTTCAACTCGGCGACCATTGAGCTGTTTGCCCAGCGGCAAGGCCCGCCGAGCAGCTCGCGCGCTCTGGGTTGGGATACGCCGTCAGAGGATTCCTCCTCCGGCCAGCATTTTTCACCCCATTCGATCGGACACCTGGGCTTCAGCGGCTGCTCGCTCTGGATCGACCTCGACGCCGGAGTCGCGGTATCCCTGCTGACCAACCGCACCTGGCCCGACCGCCAGAGCCAACTGATTCGGAAGGTTCGGCCGGCCTTTCACGACGCCATCCGTGAGGCGCTTTCTTGATCCGACAAATAAATAATGTGTAGGTTGGAAAGAATCTCACTCTCTTCTCGCCTGATCAATAGCGTTCCTCGTCTCGCACACTCCAGATCACGCTCTTTTGGTCGATTTCTGACCCTATTTGACCGAATTGAAGATACAATAAAAACTCGGGGATTGACGCGATGCTAACCAGCTCGACGACACAGGAATCGGCCACCGCCCAACACAATGGCGGGAATCACCATCAGGCCCCCCTGCTTCAGGAACTGACCACTGAGAGCCAGAACGAGGCCTCTCAAGGCTTTGACACAAAATCCGCAATCGAGATCGCCCGCATCATCAATCACGAAGATGCCAAGGTCTCTGCCGCGGTCAAAAAAGCGCTCCCTGAGATCGCTCAGGTCATCGACCAGGTTGCACGCTGCCTGCGCGACGGCGGCCGCCTGATCTATGTCGGCGCAGGCTCCAGCGGACGCATTGCGGCTCTGGACGCCTCAGAGTGCCCGCCCACCTACTCCACAGCCCCCGGACAGGTGCAGTACATCATGGCCGGCGGACCCAAGGCTCTGGCCTCGGCCGTCGAGGTCAACGAAGATTCCGAGGAGCTCGGCCAGCGCGACATCGCCCGCCGCCGCCCCACCCGCAAAGACATCATCGTGGGTATCTCCGCCTCCGGCCGCACTCCCTACGTCGTAGCCGCCGTGGCCTATGCCCGCGCCCGCGGAGCTCATACCGCCGCCGTCACCTGCAACCACGACGCTCCCATCGCCAAGGCAGCCGAGATCGTCATCATCGCCGACGTCGGCCCCGAAGTCATCTCCGGCTCCACGCGCCTCAAGGCCGGCTCCGCCCAGAAGATGATCCTGAACATGATCACCACCGGCGCCATGACCCGCCTCGGCTATGTGTACGAGAACCTGATGGTCAACGTGCACATGCAAAACTCCAAGCTCGTCGAGCGCGGCATTCGCATTCTCATGAGCGCCTGCAAGATCGACCGGCCCACCGCCGTCGAGACCATCAAATGCGCCGGCCGCAGCGTCCCCGTGGCCCTGGTCATGCTCAAGGCAAGAGTCGACAAGCCCGAAGCCGTCCGCCGCCTCGCAAAATCCGACGGAAACGTCCGCCTCGCTATCGAAGACAACGTCTTGGAACTGTAAAGCAACAACTCTGCCGCATCTCTGACTCTTACTTCTTGATCTAGCACCGTGCCCCATCCATTCGCCTTTTTTCTGGCGAATGGGTGGGAAACCACGAACCCAAATTTAGGAAACCACGCGGCAGATCCTCGCAGTCCAAGAATCCTCAGGCCACGAATTCAGTCGTGCCACCACCGCCCCGCCGACTCGCTTCCCACCCCCTCCTCCGCCCCGATTTACACTTGAATGCTAGGAGCCACACAGCATTCATGGATAAGTTCGTCATTCGCGGCGGCAACCCGCTGGTCGGCACAGTCCGCATCTCAGGCGCCAAAAACTCAGCGCTTCCCTGCATGGCCGCGGCCATCCTCACTGAAGACGAGGTCACCCTCGACAACATTCCCCAGGTCCGCGACATCGTCACCGAAGAGCGCCTGCTGGCATCGATGGGGGCAGAGGTCCGGCACGACGACACGCCAGACAGCACAACCATCAGTTGCCGCAAGCTCTCCGATCCGGTCGCCAAGTACGAGATCGTCAAGACCATGCGCGCCAGCTCGCTCGTTCTTGGGCCCCTAATCGCCCGCGCCGGCATGGCGCGCGTAGCCATGCCCGGCGGATGCGCCATCGGCGGCCGCCCCATCGATCTGCACATCAAAGGCCTGGAAAAGATGGGCGCGACGATCACTCAAGAGCACGGCTATCTTGAAGCGCGGGCTGCACGGCTCCGCGGCGCACATCTGGTCTTTGACAAAATCACCGTCACCGGCACCGAGGACTTGCTTATGGCCGCCGTCCTCGCAGACGGTGAGACTCTGATGGAAAACTGCGCGCGCGAACCCGAGGTCGACGACCTGGCCGCACTGCTCACCGCCATGGGCGCAAAGATCGAAGGCGCCGGAACCTCAACTCTGCGCGTGCAAGGCGTCAGCAGCCTCCACGGCGCACGCTACCGCGTCAACCCCGACCGCATCGAGGCCGGCACATTCCTGATCGCCGGAGCCATCACCCACGGCGACCTGATCGTGACCAACTGCAACGCCTCGCACCTGAGCGCCGTGATCTCCAAGCTTGAAGAGGCCGGAGCCTGCATCGACCGTCTCGGACCCGACACGGTGCGCGTCCGCGGCTGCGGCAAGCTGCGGGCCGCTGATATTTCGACGGAAGAGTATCCCGGCTTTCCCACCGACATGCAGGCGCAATACATGGCGCTGGCCACGCAGGCTGAAGGCGTCAGCGTCATCAAGGAAAACATCTTCGAAAACCGTTTCATGCACGTGCAGGAACTGGCACGCATGGGTGCCAACATCAAGGTCGACGGCCGCACAGCCACCGTGCGCGGACCGGCCAAGCTCTCTGCCGCAGCCGTCATGTGTTCGGACCTGCGCGCCTCGGCCTCGCTCGTACTTGCAGCATTGGTTGCCGACGGCGAGTCGATTCTCGACCGCGTCTACCACATGGATCGCGGCTACGAGCGCATCGAAGAAAAGCTCGCCGGTGTCGGCGCGCAGATCCACCGCATGGGCAATGTCTTCGCCCCCAGAGACGAAACAGCCGACTGATTTTGTCGCATCTTTTCTGAATCTGGAAATACCGCAGGCGTCAGCCTGGGAAGTCATGAACCCCAAGGCGCACAAGCGCCAGCTGCCCCACCGCAGGTGGCAGGTGCTAGCGCCAGCTCACGGCGATATGCCAGCGCAGCCCGCGCAGAGCGGCCTTGCGCAGCACCTTCTGATACTGGCGAAGCTCAATCACTACAGGCAGCGTCTCCGACCCTAGCGCGGACGGGTTCTTGGCCAGAAACCCCATCAGCGCGGAAACAGCAAAGAGCCCGTCGGAGGCATCGAACCACTGCGGCTGCGGCAGAGGCCGCTTCCACTCTCGCTCCTCCGCGCCCTGCTCAACGAGCAGAGCCATCGAGTCTTCATCGGCAGAGAAGAACTCCAGCAACGGGCGAACATTCAACCGCTCGGCCAGCCGCTCCAGAGACTCTTCGTTGCGCGCCAAAGCATGGCCGTTGACAAAGATGTCAAACCCCGGGTCTTCGCCTTCAACCACTATGTATAAGCTCGCTGCCATTTTCTTGAGTGTAAAAGAAACCGCGAACCAGAAACGAAGAAATCATGCGCGGTCATCCAATCAATCACCGGGGTCGAAGTTACGGAAGTGTACGCGAAAGTCCCAAGCGCATCACAGATAAATGAGCAAGATTTCCATCCGATCCTTGATGATGAAGAAAGTGAACCACGAGAGGTGAGCTTCGTTGAATTGGCGCGTACTTCCGGATATTGCGGCGATCACGCTGCTCCTCTGCGCCTTTGCATCCACGGCTCGCCGCCACTACTCACCTGCCGCCCGCATCTGGCTCATCGGCTGGTTGTTGATCGCCATGCACTTTGTCGCATTTCTCCTTCTGCCCCTTCAAGGCTTCCTGGGAATGCTCGGCTCCACCGTCAGCCTGGTTGCCATTGTCTCGGCTGGCGAACTCTTTAAGACCTCCATCATTCCCTTCCGCAAAGAAAATTCCAGCCGCTGGATGAACGGCTTGCTGTTGTCAGTCAATGCGCTCTACATGATCCTGCTCGCGACCGGTATCGGGCCAGCCTGGGTTCTCAATGCGGCAGCAGCGCTCTTCGCCATCGGCCCCCTGGCAATCACGCTGGCTTCACTGCGCAAAGTCAATTTCGCGCTTCGCTGGGCAACCGTAATCCAAAACATCGCCCTGGCCATTTTTCTGCTGGTCTTCCAGCATCAGCCAGGAAACGGCCACTATCTGGCAATGAATGCCGTGCTCTTTGTCATGTACCTCGGCTGTTCGATCAATTTTTTCTTCGCTTACCGGCGAGCCACGGCCGGCGCCTTCGTCACCATCGCAGGATTCATGGCCTGGGCCTCGGTCTTCGTGCTGGCGCCGTGGCTGTCCTTGGTCTATCCGCAGATTCATGTCGAAGTCGAGGTCTGGAACCTGCCCAAATATCTTGTGGCACTGGGCATGATTCTTCTGCTGCTCGAGGACCAGGTCGAAAGCAACAAGTTTCTGGCGCTGCATGACCCGTTGACCGGATTGCCAAACCGCCGCCTCTTCGAAGACCGCATGACTATTGCCCTTGAACGCTCCCGGCGCAACGATACCCAGATGGCGCTTCTGGTCATCGATCTGGACGAATTCAAGAATGTGAACGATACGCTGGGCCATCACGTCGGCGACATGGTCCTGCAGCGCGTTGCATCCATCTTCAGTGATCGCGTCCGCCGCTCCGACACAGTATCTCGAACCGGGGGCGACGAGTTCTCCGTGATTATCGAGGAGTCGGCAAATCGTGAAGAAGCCGAGAGCGTAGGCTCAACGCTCCGGCAACTGCTCGACGATCCGCTCGATCTGGGAACGCATACGGTCCGTATCGGCGCCAGCGTCGGCGTCGCCATCTTTCCCCAGGACGCAACCGACGCCGAGTCGCTCTGCATTGCCGCCGACCGGCGCATGTACGAGGCAAAGCACTACGCCCAGAGATTGAACCGCGACGCAACGTCCGCCAGGCAAAACTCCCTCCCCGCGCTCGACTCCGAAAGCAAGTAGCCCGCCAGAACATTTCAAACGCAAAAAGGCCCGAATCTCTCCGGGCCTTTTGCTTTCTTGAATTGGAACAGGCTTCTTAAGCCTGACCTCCGCCTGGTCCGCGTCCACCGCCCGGTCCACCCGGACGACGGCGACGGCGACGGCGATTGTTGTCCGTCGGCCTCGGCCTGCCAGCGCCAGGCGCACCTGCTGCCTGACCCACTGGAACCGGCGCACCTTCTACGCGGTTGAAGTTCGGCTCGTTCTCCTCGTCGATCTCCTCGCCATCCTCCTCCTCGAAGTCGTCTCCGCCTTCGATCAGGATGGTGCTCTGGTTTGACTTGGGCTGACGCTCGTCAAACTCATTGCGCGGCCTTGCAGGCGCGGCCACAGACTCAGAAGCGGAGATCTCCACCTCTTCGGATTCTGCTGCCGGAGCGGTCAGGCCAAGCTTCGCCTTCTGCTCCTTGATCAGCGCCTTGCGGCTGAGCTTGATGCGATTGCCTTCGATGGCCAGAACCTTGACCATCACCTGATCGCCTTCGCGCAACTCGTCCTTCACTTCCTTCACGCGATGCTCTGCGATCTCTGAAATGTGCAGCAATCCATCGGTTCCGGGGAAGAGCTCGACAAACGCGCCGAACTCAGCCAGCCGGACAACCTTACCCAGATAAACCTTGCCAATCTCAGGCACGGCCGTCAGGTTGCCGATGATTTCCAGAGCCTTCTTGAGGCCCTCGGCGTCGCACGAGGAGACGTTGACGCGACCCGTGTCGTCCACATCGATCTTTGCTCCGGTCGACTCGACGATGCCACGAATGGTGGCGCCGCCCTTGCCGATCAGATCGCGGATCTTGTCGGTGGGAATCATCACGGTCTCGATGCGAGGCGCATAAGCCGAGCGCTCTGTGCGCGGTCCACTTAGGACTGCATCCATCTTATCCAAAAGGAAAAGGCGCCCACGGCGCGCCTGCTCCATCGCCTGCTGCAAGATCTCGCGGGTCAGGCCGCCGATCTTGATGTCCATCTGCAGAGCGGTGATGCCCTTGCGTGTTCCGGCCACCTTGAAGTCCATGTCGCCGTAGTGATCTTCCGCGCCGGCAATGTCGGTCAGAATGGCGTAGTCGTCGCCCTCCTTGACCAAGCCCATCGCCACGCCGGCCACCGCGCCCTTGAGCGCAATGCCGGAGTCAAACAGCGCCAGACTCGCGCCGCAAACCGTAGCCATCGACGAAGAGCCGTTCGACTCCAGAATGTCGCTGACGATGCGAATCGCGTAAGGAGACTCTTCAATGCTGGGCAGAACCGCGCTGATGGCGCGCTCGGCCAGTGCACCGTGGCCCACTTCGCGGCGGCCCGTGCCGCCCATGCGGCCCGTCTCGCCCACGCAGAAGGGCGGGAAGTTGTAGTGCAGCATGAAGGGCTTTTTCTTGTCGCCCTCATAGTTTTCCATGCGCTGGCCTTCGTCGGCAGTGCCCAGCGTGGCCGTGACCAGAGCCTGCGTCTCGCCGCGGGTAAACAACGCAGAACCATGCACGCGGGGCAGAACGCTGGTCTCGATCGTGATCTGGCGAATCTGATCGAACTCGCGACGATCTGGGCGAATGCGGTCCTTCGTCACCTGCTCGCGGAAGATCTTTTCACGCAGCTTTTCATAGTAATGTGACAACTTCTTCTTGGCCGCAGGCTCGTCGGCAGGAAGCGCGGCAGCCAACTCGTCCTTGATCGCCTTCACCAGATCCTGGCTCTCGAGCTTCTCGTGAACCTTGGTGTCCAGCGCGTCCTTCAGGCGGACTTCGACCTTCGCCTTGAGATCGTCAAAATAAGCCTGATCGAACTCCGGCGCAACAAAGGCCCGCTTGGGCTTGCCGGCCACTGCGACCAACTCGTCGATCGCGGCGCAAATCTTTTTTACTTCGGTGTGGCCAAACTCGATTGCCGCCAGAATGACCTCTTCCGACTCTTCCTTGGCGCCCGACTCGATCATCACAATGCCGTCCTTGTGGCCGACGACCATGATATTCACCGTGGTGTCATTGCGCTCGGCGTATGTCGGATTGATGACGAACTCGCCATTGACCCGGCCCACGCGAACCGCGCCAACCGTGGCGCTGAAAGGAATGTCGGAGAGAGCCACGGCGCACGCGGCGGCGTTGATGCCCACCACGTCAGGATCGTTTTCCTTGTCGGCAGAGAAGACCAGTGCGATCAACTGCGTCTCGTTGCGGAAGCCGTCAGGGAACAACGGGCGCAGCGGGCGGTCGATCTGGCGGCAGGTCAGAATTTCCTTTTCGCTCGGCCGGCCTTCGCGCTTGATAAAGCCTCCGGGAATGCGCCCACCGGCGTACGTGTATTCGCGGTAATCCACTGTAAGGGGGAAAAAGTCGATGCCTTCCCGAGGTTCGGAAGAGGCAATAGCGGTGGCGAGTACGACGGTTTCGCCCGTGGTCACCAGTGCGGCGCCAGAGGCTTGCTTGGCCATGCGCCCGGTCTCAAAGACCAGCCGCTTGCCACCGGCAAGCTCGACGGCTACTTCATGCTTAGACATAGAGTCCTCGTTTCATTGTTTTCGCTTGGGAAACTTGGTAGTTGGAAGGGCGGGGGGAAACCGGCGAAGGATAGGGCTAGAGGCAGGGCGCGCGCAAAAGAGTGGTGGGAGCTGCGCGGGGGAGCGGATTCTCCCGGCCTGTCTGCCGGGCCAACTGTCAGACTCCGCATCGAAACTTTGGGTGCCCCAGGTCTCGATTCTGAGACCTGGGATACCATCGCGCTCGAATTCGAGGAACGGTGAAAAAGCATATAGCTCTTCTCCGTCCCTGGCTGCGGGTCGTCTTCGCCAGGTACACCATGGCCCCAGGTTCTGGGTAGAACGGGGGCCGTGACCAATCTTCGGTCTGGGCGCTTCCGGGTCAATGTTGGCTTTCTGGCTACTTGCGGATACCGAGCTTGCCGATGACATCGCGGTAGCGATCGGTATCGTGGGTCTTCAGGTAGTCCAGAAGGCGGCGGCGCTTGCTGACCAGTTGCAAAAGGCCGCGCCGGGAAGCGTGATCCTTCTTGTGCGTCTTGAAGTGCTCGGTCAGTTCTGCGATACGCGCACTCAGAATTGCGATCTGGACCTCCGGCGAACCGGTGTCCGTATCATGGGTGCGGAAGCTTTCAATCAGGGTAGTTTTCTTAGCGGTCGCCAGCACGGCGTGTGTTACTCCTCTTGTCTTCTCAGTCCACTCTTCAGTGTCTAGAGTGAGATTATCACGAACGAGCGGCTCCGCGCCATTCGCCGAGCCTTCCAAAGCCACACAACAATCCCGCGCCGATCAACGCGAACCAAACCGGAAGAGCCGGTTGTCAAATCGCTCGCGAATCACTTCGGCGACAACTATCTGTTTCGCTTGCGGGTGCAGCGGGTTTAACACATAATTCCAGGTGCGCGGAACAATTGCGGAAGGCACACGAGCGAGCGGCGTTTCCATCGATGCAAGCCACGCATCGCCGATGTGTTGCGTGTAATTTGGGTGCTCTTTCCAATCGAGCCGCGATGACGGTTCAAGCTCCCGGATGGAATACTCCTCCGGAATCGCTATTTGAATGAGCTGAAACTCATCAGGCAATTCGCCCTCTTCAAACTGTATGTGCACGAGCACTTCTAGCAACGCTCCAGGAGGAGATTCAGCCAAGTAGACCACCCGCTTGCCCAAACTTGCCCAACGCGACGAAAACTTTCTTCCGCCCCAACCGCTTAGATCGGTGTGATTACTTATCCGCCATAGTGTTCGCATAGAAGAGAAAAGCCCTCGGAGCAGGCTAATGAACATCAAGTTCGTATTGATCGAGAAAGTCCTTGAGACGGACGCACTGCGAAGCGAAAATATTGCCGTGAATTGCTACGTCAAGAGCATTTGGCACCCACGGTTCGGTGTCGGATGCGAGGCGAGAAAATGCCTTTCCAATATCCCAGAATCGCCCCTTTCGTTCTCGTTCCTCTGGCTCGTAATCGAGGTATGCGTTGACCGCTACGGTGTAGGTCTCAAAACGAGCTACAATTGTGCGGTAATCAAAACCCTTCACAGAAGATGAACGTTCAATTCCCTCGTTGTAGAGCATCCTGACTGGCGTGAATTCGGCCTGAGATGCACCCCTGATCCCGAGAACATAATCGACGGAGAATAGTTTCAAGAACAGAAGTTCTTCGAGATAACGGTAGCTGCGTTCTCGCTGCACCTCTGGACCTGCGGGACTGAACGCGTATTCCAGCAAGGCCTCCGTCAGCGTAGCCGCGTCAATTTCTTTGGGAGCATCCACCTTTCGATCCTTCCCTCTCGATTGAAGTCCTGATTCTGGCGAGGTTTGCACTCTTGTCAGTTAGGCGAAAACACCCTCATCAATCTGGTAGAGCATTTCTTCGACACCACGCCCACCTAGCTCAGTTCGCATCATAGCCAGCGGCGTGCGTTCATCGAAGCGGTGTTTGGGCTTTGATAGCCAACGCTGGGCCTTCCCGGCGTTGCCGAATACAGAGACCGCCAACTCGTAGAGGCGTGCGACACGCGCCAAACGGTCCGACTCATCCAAATTGAGCGACTCCTGCCGCTGGCGGCGGTGCTTCAAGGTTCGAGCGGGAATCACAACCTCCAGAAGATCCTTCATGGAAAAGCCCGAATAAGCGGCGAACTCCTCCAGCACGGAGAGTGGCAAACCCTTCTCTACCGCAGCCCAGTCGACCTGGAATACAAGTGGCTCAAAAACGGGAATGGCAGCATTTTGACCCATAAGGACATTATGCCACACTTTTCGCGGCATTTTGTCCGATCTCCAAATTGTGCTAATAACTTTGGGTGCCCCAGGTCTGGATTTTCAGACCTGGGAATCCTCGAAATCTGGAGTATCCGAGAACAAGACCGGTCGAGGTTCATCGTCTCCCATATCTCCCAAGGCAGGTGGCCCGCTCACACGCCATGAAGAATCACGGCAGGCCATAGAAAGCTGTACCCTGTTCATCGCGGTTTTTTCGCGATGAGCGGGTGGCGTCCATCCTTGATCCGCTCATCAAGAGGGTGCCCCATCCTTGCAGCAGGTGGCCCGCTCACAAGCCCCAAAGAATCACGATAGGCCATAGAAAACTATGCTCCGTTCATCGCAGTCTTATCGCGATGCGCCAGGTGCCCCACCCTCGCGACGATCTTGCTTTTGCGTCTATCCGGGTCCCCAACGATCGGCCTTCGTCGTTGGGGTGATCTAGGGGTGGGAAAACACGACCCCCACGGCGCGAAAACGCCGCCTGCCGCACCATAATTGCCCAGATTTTTGCAAATTTGGCTCTCCCTGTACGGAGAGGCTTTTTGGCGCGAAAATGACCGCAATTCCCAGCGAGCGATCAGCGAGCATCCGGCTGGCTCGCAGGTGCCTCTTTCCAGTAGTTCGCCCGCGCCACGATGTGTGCGCCGTAGTCCTGCGCCAGGCGCACGCGAATCGTATGCAGGCCGGGAGTGGCATCGGTGGGGCTGAAGGTGATCAGATACCGGTTGCGAGCATGCTGGGCTGATTCGACGATGCGCTTTTCAAAGCCCTTGTCGAGCGTGAATGTGTTGTATTCGCCGCCGCTCATGTGGGCCACCTCTTTGCTCACATTCTTCTTGAAGGCCTGCACCATCATCAACAGCGTCGAGATCGGATTCATGACCCGGTCGTCGCCCGAGTCTTTGATGTCGTGCAGCAACTCGGCCTTTGCCGGCGAAAACGAAACGCTCAGCACCAGCACATCCGACTGGCCGATCTTGCGAATCACTTGCGCGGGCTTGGTGTGCTTGCTGCCGTGGTCGCGCGCCTCTGAGATCAGCAGCAGCACGCGCCGGTACTCCTTCGGCTGAAACTGCAGCAGATCCACGGCGTAACTGACGGTATCGAGAATCGCGTCGCCGCCGTCGCCCGGCTCAAGATTCTTGAGCGCTTCGTTGATCTCCTCGCTCGTGTGCGTAAAGTCATGAATCAAGTGTGGTCTGGAATCGAAGCCCACCAGCGCCGCCTTGCCCTTGCCGTCAGAGAGAAACAGATCGAGCAACGGACCCAGCTTGGCCAGCTTGTCGAATTCCAGCACGCTCACGCCACCCTCTTCGACCGCGACCACCAGCGCCACCGGCGCCGTGTCCATCTCCTCCTGCACGCGAATCTTCTGCGGCACCCCGTTGTCTTCCAAAATGAAATCACTCGCCTTGAGTCCATAAACAACAGCTCCGCCGGACTTCTCAACCAGCGTGGGAACCAACACTTCATTGGCTGTGACGTGTAGAGTGGTCATCGCCGGCGGAGCCTCAGTGTGAGTACCCGGCATAGGCTGCGGCGGCTCGACAGGAGGCAACTGCTGCGCGCCGGATGACACAGCGACCGCGAAGATCGCCGGAATGACGAAACCAGATCGAAGAAATAAGCCGAATCTCATACAGTGGACAGTTTACAGCGGGTAGTTGCCAGAATCCTGTTCGCAGGCTCAATGCGTCGAGAAGAGACAAACAAGAGTGACAGATCTCCTTGACGCGGAGGAATCAACCGCATGATTCCATCTGATCTCTGCCGTCATGCCCGTTTGTGCACTTCGCGATCCAAACGGTTGATCCAGAAGAGGAAGCCAAGCAGTTCCCAGCGTGAGTTCCAGACAAAACTGATGATATCTTTGTTGGTCAGCGTCTCGGCCTTCATGCCGGAGTAGGTCTCGACGCGCCAGCGGAAATATTCGCTGCGCCACGGCGTCAACCGGTGACCGCGCATTGAGTTCCAGATGAATCGAAGCGGGGCAAGCATGGAGATTCCTTTCGTTCAGTATAGAGGACTGGCCAACTCAAGCGCGCCCGCACCGCCAGCAACAGTCAAATCTTGTTGAAGAGGCTGTTCGAGGCGGAATTCAACTGCGAGATCAACGAGATGAGCGCCGTCTCCTGCGTTTCGTCAAGCGATAGCTTCGTGGAGAGCGTGGGAATATCGGCTTGCATCAGGTTGGTCTGCGCGGCGGTCAACTGCGTCTGCACGTTGGTCACTGCATCGGATGCCGCGGTGATCTGGTTCATCGAGTTATCGATGGTCACGCGCTGTTGTGAGACATAGTTCAGCGCCGTGCCCAGCGCTTCTGTATCTTTTACGGCCTTGCTGGTGTCGACCACGCCGCTCGAGTAGTCGGCAACCAGGTTGTTCAGTGCGCCAAAGACACTATTCGCGCCTGTTCCCATGAAGATCTGATCGCCCGGCACATTCAACTGGATCTTCTGCCCGTTCGGCGATTGGAGGTAGTTCACGCCCGAGTCGCCGTTGTAAGTCGTGACACCCGGCGAGGTAGACGTCGAGGTGGTGAAAGGAGCCGCTGACGTCTTGCCGCCGGCAAAGATGTACTGGCCCTGGTAACAGGTATTGGCCAGCGACTGCACCTCATTCAGTATGCCGGAGATCTGATTGGCGATGGACTTGACGTCACTCGAGTTCAGGGTGCCGTTGTTGGCCCGGGTCGCCAGCGAGATGGCCTGCGTAAGGTCGGTCACGACGCTGCCCAGGGCTGAGTCGGCCACCTGCAACTGACCGGTCACCAGATTCGAACTCTGCGTAAACGAATCGTCCTGCTGAATCTGGTTGAGCAACAGCACATTCTGTCCCGCAGCCACTGGATCCTGGCTCAGCGACGTGACGCAGACACCGCTCGACAACTCGGAGGATAACTGTTGTTCATTGGCCTGAGTCTGGTCGAGCGCACTCACCAGATTCGCGGCATAATATGGATCGACCCGCATCGTATTTCTCCGTTCGCTTGAACACTACGTCTGCTCGCAGCGGGTAAAGCCCGCGTCGATCTTGCTGCGTATGCGGCACTCCAAGAATCGCGCCATGGCACAAAATCAGCCTTCCGGAAGACCCCTCAGGAGACTGTCGTCTCCTCGCCCAGATTGAGCGCCGAGGCCATGAGCGTATTCAAGATTGAAAAAACCTTCGAGGCTGCCTCGTAGCTCCGTTCCAGCGTTGTCAGCGCCGAGGCTTCGTCGTTCAGATTGACACCGGAGAGCGTATCCCTCTGAGTCTGCAACTGAGTGACCGAAGCATTCTGCGCGGTATTTTCTGTTTGCACGGTGGAGACCTTCGAGCCCAGCGTGGCCACAAAGTTCGAGTAGAAGTTGGTGGGCGACTGGCCGTTCACAATTTTCTGCCCCGCCAGCGAGGCCATGGCCACCGCATTCGAGTTGTCGCCGGTTCCACTGCCCGCGCCCGCAGCGGCCACATCGTTGGGATCGGTCATCACCACGCTCATGTGGGCCGCGCTGCCCTTGACGGCGGCAGGTTGATTGAAGATGTAAAGTGGATTGTCCGCGCTGCCGGTGGTTCCGTCCAGGGTCGTTCCAGCGTTGTTCTGCGCGTTGACCGCGGTCGAGATGCCGTAGGCCAGTTGGTCGAGCGAGTTGAGTGCGCTGGGAATATCCTCGTCCCGCGCCGTAAGATAACCGCCGAGTGAGCCGCCGCCCGAGGCCAGTCCCGCGGTAACATCCGTGCCGTTCACATAGAACGCCGTCACTCCGTCCGACTTGCCGGTGGTCAACTGAAAACTCGTATCCCCTGAGACCAGCAACTGACCCGAGGTCGTCGTGATGGCAAGGCCGTTGTTGCCGGTCGTAATCTGGTTGATCCCGATCAACTGCGAAAGCTGGCTCAGATCCTGCTGGCGCTGGTCTTCAAGAGTGCCCGCGTCGCCGGTCGGCGAGTTGGTCATGATCTGCTTGTTGAGCTGGGCAATCGCGCTGGTCAGCGCATTCACCTGGCTGGTCACTCCGGCTGTCTCCTGGTCGATCGCCGCTCTCTGCGAGTTCAGGCTGGCCGCGGCATTCGAGATGTCGCCGGCCAGCATCCCGGCCGTCGAGAGTACATTCTGCCGCAGCGCATTGTCGGTGGGATTGGCTTCGAGCGACGAGAACGAGTTGAAAAAGCTGGTAATGTCACTTCCAATGTCTCCGGCCTTAGAACTGGAGGATCCGGAGTCCGGCGTGAACAGCGCCTGCAGCGTATTGAGCGCCGTCAGCCGCGAATCCGAAGCCGAGGCCAACTGCTTCTGCTGGTCAAGCCGCTCCTCAAGCACCCGGTCCCGCTGCGACCTGGCGCCCGTCTCGGTTACGCCCTGCCCATAGGAGATCCCGCCGATCGTGATCGGTTGATTCTGCTGCCACTCGGGCCTTTCCACCGTGTAGCCGGGCGTATTGGCGTTGGCCACGTTGTTGGCTACGACATTGAGCGCCTGCTGATCGGCGTTGAGAGCTCCGGAGATCATGCTGAGTGCGCCGCTAATTGTCCCCATGCCCGCTCCCCTGCCCGCATCCAGTCCGCCGCCACTCCAGTGCCTGCGGCCCGCCGCACTCCAGGCTGGCTCCGCGGTACTCCAACCGGCCTTCACGCAGTTCACGCAGCCGGTTCATCACCTGCAGATTGGCCCGCGTGGCCTCGAGCACGCGTGCGAAGACGGCCATCTCGCTCGCGGCCTCCCGGAACTCAACAGCCAGCCTCTTATTATCCGCCTCCGCCAAATCGCGATTCAGCGCCTGGCATGAGAGAGCCAGTTCCTCCAGCCGGCCGGCATCCAGCCGCGCAAGCGCCCGCGAAGCCTCGGCCACGGTCTCCTTCAGCTTCATGCGCTCCCGGTTTTCGACAGGCTCCTGCAACGCCATTGCTCCCTTCGTTCCTGCTGCCCTTTTCCGCAACAGGCTTCAGGCTCGGGCTCCTACTGGCCCGCCAGCATCGAATCGACAACCTTGGAAGCGATTGCCCCGGCCGAGACGTTATAGCTTCCAGCCGCCAGAGCCGCCTGGATCCCGGCAACCTTGTCCATGCGTACAGTGGAGTCTCCAGCCGTCTGAGCCACCTCGCTGGCCGCGCTGCTGAACGTCGCCTGATCGCTGCCCAGCCCGCTGCCAGCCGCCGTGCCAGTACTCTTCGGCTGTTGCGGGGCCGCCGGAGCCGTTGCCGGCGTACCCAGAAGCGACTTCAATCCTTCAAGACCGCTGCGAATATCCATAACCCACTACTCCTTGCCCGGTTCATCGGCGCAATTTCTAATCACATGAGTCATTTGAGAGCATTCATTACGGTATCGCCGTGCAGATTTCCGGTTACCTGCGCGGTATTAGATGGATGACCGGAATGGGAGAGATCGCGCACGATGCCGTTGGCAATTCCGAATCCTCCCCGCTCGCTCAGCGCCCACCCCAACGCCTCGGAGGCAAACTCCGCCAACGCCCCGCCCGAACCGGAGCCCCCGCCACTCTCTTCGCCATCCAGCCCATTCCCGCTGGTCATCGGCTTCAGCAACTCCTGCATCATCTGCGCCTCAAACTCATGCGCCGCATGAACCAGCCTGGGCTGCGGAGTCGTCTGAGACCCGCTTTGCCCTGTGGCTGCCGCAATCGAAATCATCTGCCGTCCTCTTTCATCAACACCGCGCCTATAAAACTTCCAGATCGGCCTCAAGCGCGCCGGCCTGCTTCATCGCCTGCAGAATCGAGATCACGTCCCGCGCGCCGGCTCCTGTCCGCTGCAACTCCTGAACCAGATCCTCGACCGTCGCGCCTTCCTTCAAGTCGATGCGGTTGACCGGCTTGTCGGTGGCCTGCACCGTGGTCTGCTGGATCACCTGCGTCGTACCGTTCGAAAGCGGCCCGGGCTGCGAGACCTCGGTCTCCGAAATCACATTGACCGACAGGCCGCCATGCAAGATCGAGACCGGCTGCAGGCGGACCGTGCCTCCGATCACCACCGTGCCCGTGCGTTCGTTGACCACCACCCGCGCCCGCGGATAGACGTCGACCTCGACGGCCTCCACTTTGTCGAGCAGAACCGCCATATCCTCGTCCGGCGCTGCTGCTACCTCCACCCTGCGACTGTCGATCGCATGGGCGCGGCGCGGGCCTAACGAATCGTTGATCGCCGTAGCCATCCGCCCGGCGGTATGGAAGTCCGCATCGTTCAGGACAATGCTAACCACGCGCATCTGCTTCAGGTCGAAGGGTACTGCCCGCTCGACCAGCGCCCCGCCGGGGATCCGCGCGGTGGTCGGATGGTTCGACAGCTTGGTATTGCCCCCGCCCGAGGCCATGTAGCCGCCCAGCACCAGCGCGCCCTGCGCCTGGGCATAGATCTGCCCGTCCGGGCCATAGAGCGGAGTCATCAGCAGAATGCCCCCTTCGAGCGATCGCGCGTCGCCGGCCGAGGAGACCGTGATGTCCATCTTGTAGCCCGGCCGGCTGAAGGGAGGCAGCATGGCCACCACAAAGACCGCGGCCATATTCTTCACCTGCATATTGCTGGCGCTGTTGGCCCCGGTCTGGGGAATCTTGATCCCCATCCGCTCCAGTGTCGAGATCAGCGTCTGCGCCGGAAAGACCGTCTGCGAGCTGTCGCCAGTGCCCCTTAATCCCACCACCAGCCCATAGCCCACCAACTGGTTGTCCCGAATCCCCTCGATCGTCGCCACATCCTTGATCCGCGCCAGATGCCCACCAGAGTCAGCTGGGAGCGATGAGCACGAGAGCAGCAAAGCCATCGCAACTCCGCAGCCGAGAGCTACGGCGCGTTTCCATTCGAACCTTGAAGTGTGCTCGACCAGCATCCCTAGTCCTTATTCCCTCAGTCCCTAGTCCCTGTCTTTAAAACACCACCAGCCGCTCCAGCAGCCGCACCAGCGGGTTCTGCCGGTAGGTGGAGTCGTTGACGATACCCTTGCCAGTCACTTCCAATTCCAGGTCGGTCATGGCCGTCGACATCACCTGGTTCTGCGCACTCACATCCTCCGGCCGCACCAGGCCGCGCAGCCGGATCAGTTGCGTCTGCTGCGAGAAGGTCAACTGGCGCGTCGCCTGCACCACCAGCATTCCGTTGGGCAGCACATCGATCACCTCGGCGCCAAAGGTCGTCGTCAGGCTCGAATTGGTCGTGCTCTGCCCTTGAGCCGAAAGCCCCGAGCCCGCGCTCATGGTCACCAGATTCTGCAGGGCATTGGCGGTCTTCAGCTTGCCGAAGAGCGAGGTCAGCGCCGAGTTGGCGTTTGAAGAGCGCGAGTTCTTGACCTGACCATCGGTCGAGGCAGCCAGGCTCTCAGAGACGACAACCGAGACCACGTCGTGCAGCCGGACGGCCTTGGCGTCCGTACCCAGACGTACCAGCCGGCCCTCGGAGCTCCAGATCGATCCCAGCGTCCGCACCTCGGCAGCCTGCTGCGCCCGCACCCGCTCGATGTAGGCTCGGAGAGCCGACTCGGTCGGGGTTGCTTTGGCCGCCTGCGCCGGCGACTTTTTTCTACTGCCGATGGCAAGGGCGGGCGGGACAAGAAGGATCGCCAGCAATACAAGGCAGAGTCCGGCAAGCAATGACCTCAACCTCATGGCCACACCCCCGTCTCCGGCTGAAGTGCCGCACGACCCGGTCCAAGAGCCACCACCCGTATCACCCTGCCACCGATCGCCAGACGCACAGCAAAGACCGACCCAAGTGCAGCCGAATTCAACGCGCGGGCCTGCAGGCGCGCATCGGCAACCGCCGTGTGCTCCTCGACGATCAGCCGGTCGCCTGAGCGAATCACCGGTTGAAAGTGAACCGGGGTCATCGGCTGTACGGGCCTTGCGAGGCCGCCGCCGGCCGGAGTCTGACCGGCCGTAATCAACGTGAAGCGCCCCGGACCGCCTGGATTCGCGTCATTGCGGATCAACAGCCAACGGTCGCCTGTATGCGGATCGTCGATCTCACGAACGAGATCGCCTCCAGCCGATGGATTCATCGAAACCTGCGGCAATCCTCCAGGCGGGAGCAAGGCCCGCGTGCTAGTGCCAGACCCAGCCGGTGCCTGCGCGCAGGCCACCGCCGCGAGAGCCATGACCGCCGCACCCAACGCCGCTCCCAACACTGATCTCATCTATTCTCCTGTTCACTGTTCCCTAGTCCCTATTCCCTAGTCCCTGTTTCCTGCTTTAGTGCGCCATATTGTTGACCTGCGAATACATGTCGTCGGCGGCCTTGATCACCTTGGAGTTCGATTCGTAGGCCCGCTGCGCCAGCACCATCTGCACAAACATGGTGACCACGTCCACATTCGAGTTCTCCAGATACTTTTGCTCGAGCATACCCAGCCCCTCGGTCCCGCCGGGATTGCCTTGGACCGGATCGCCGGAGCTGAGTGTCGCCTGCAGCAGGTTCGACCCCATCTGCTCCAGCCCGCCTGAGTTGGGGAAGGTGACCAGTTGAATCTGCCCCAGTTGCGAGGGATTCTGCTGACCTGGCAGCGTGGCATTCACCATTCCGTACTTGGTAATCGTCACTGCCGTCGCGTTGGCTGGAATCGTAATGGTCGGAATGATCGGATCGCCGTCGGTGGTCACAATGGTTCCCTGGCTGTCGAGATGAAACTGACCAGCGCGCGTGTAGGCGATGGTTCCGTCGGGCCGCTGCACCTGGAAAAACCCCTGACCCTCGATGGCCACATCGAGGGGATTGTCAGTCTCGTTCAACGATCCTTGCGTATTGATCACCTCGGTGGCCGCAGACTTCGTGCCCAGTCCGATCTGCAAGCCGGCCGAGACCGTCGACTGCGACTGCGCCGCTCCCGGTGTCACCAGATTCTGGTAGACCATATCCTGAAACTGGAGGCGCAACTGGCGAAAGCCCGTGGTCGATGAGTTGGCCAGATTGTTGGCGATCGTATCCAGGTTCATCTGCTGCGCGCTCATGCCGCTGGCAGCGGTGTACAAGGCTCGAATCATTGGGCTCCTTTCAGTCGCCAGTTGTCAGTTCACAGTTCCTAGTTCACAGTTCTCAGTTTTCGATGATTCGACTTCAGTGACTGAAAACTTGAATTGTCTAAAACTGCCTCTCACTCCAAATCCGCTGACAACCGTTGACTGAGAACTGACAACTGAGAACTGCACTTCTCACACTCGCGGCAGGTCCTCGGTTGCGATCTTGTTGAACTCGGTGTGAAAGACCGTCAGCGCACGCTGCATCATCTCCGCCTCGCGCTGGACCAAAATGAGATTCATCGTCCCCTTGATCACGTCCTGGTTGGCGCCTTCGATAGCTCCCTGATGAATCGCTGCATTTGTCGAAAGCGTTGGCTTGACGCCCTCCGGGGCCTGATACCGGTTGGCTCCTTCGGCGGTCAGTTGCGCTCCGGCCGGAAAGGTGAAGATTCCCACCGTCGCCACCACGCCACCTGCCACCGAGAGCACACCATTGGCGCCCACTGAGACCTCGCCAGGGGGAATGGGAATCAACTGCCCGGTCGAGGAGAGCACCGGCTCGCCCGCGCCCGTCACAAGTTGCCCGCCCGGAGAACGATGGAAGCTGCCATCGCGCGTATAGCGCAGGCCGTTGGCCGTCTGCACCTGAAAGAAGCCCTGTCCCTCGATGGCCAGATCCAGCGGATTGCCGGTCTGCTCGATCGCGCCCTGCGCAAGGTTGAGACGGTTGCCGCCTAGCAGGCCGTAGTTGTTCACCGTCCGGCCCAACTGCGAGTCCTGGCTGGCATCGAGAGCGCCAGGCCCCAACAGCACCGAGCGGAAGATCTCCTGCTCGGCCCGGTAGCCGGGCGTCTGCACATTGGACAGATTTGTGGCTGCAAGATCCAAGGCCTGCGTGCGCGCCACCAGGCCGGTCATCGCCGCATAGTATCCGCTGTCCATCGGGCAACTCTCCTTCAGCAACCGGAGACGATGCAGATGAAGGACCGGAGAATAGGCGGGAGGATTAGAAGAAGTTCAGAAATGAAAGGGACTAGGGACTAGGCGTCAGAGGGCACAGGCCACACGCGAACCTCGAAAAGCCAAGAGTCATCGACTGTTAGCTGTTCGCACCCGACAGTTCCCTAGTCCCTGTTTTACTGCAGTCCATCGCAGATGATGGTGACCTCGAAGCTGGCATCGTCGAAGCTATAGCTGTGGTGGAGCTGGAACTCGGGAGCCTGCACGTGAATCCTGTAATCCCGCCCGGTGATCACAGCAGGCACCGAGAGGCCGGTATTGGCCGCCAGATCCGGCACCTTGCCCTTCCAGGCACCGGCCAGCATGTTGCAGATCTCGCCGATCCCGTCTTTCACGATATCGTCCACCTCGGCAAACTCCATGCCGGTCATATGTGCCGCGATCTTGATCGCCGTCGAGGCCCCGCTGCGGAAGACGCAGGCCCCACTCAGCAGGCCGCCAAAGCCGACCACCGCGGTCACCGACTCCGGCTCCACGATCTCCGCCGGCCCCTCAAAGCGCCGGCTGTCGACGCCCAGCATCAACTGAAAGACCTCTTCCACGCTGGCATCCAGATTCATGGGATCAGAGATCAGATGCACCGACTCCCGCAACGATAGCGTCATCGCCCGCTCCATTTCCTTTTCTCCGCCTCCGCGCCGTGTGGCGATGGAGGCTGCGCGTACTCCATTAACCTGCACTTGTCCCGCCTCCCGTCACGCCGCGTGCAACAGCGGCAGCACCCGTTCCTTCACCTGCTCGGCCGTAAACGGCTTGCGGATGTAACCCTGCGCTCCGGCGAGGATGGCCTGCTTGACATGCTCCTCGCTGGACTCGGTGGTAATCATCACCACCGGAACATTGGGAGCCAGATTCTGCGCCCGGAGCTGGCGCAGAAACTCCAGCCCATCCATCGAGGGCATATTGATGTCGCTCAAGATCAGATCCACCTGCTGGGTCTTCAGCAACTCCAACCCATCCAGCCCGCTGCCGGCTTCAAAGACCACCAGGGTCTCCAATCCTGCCTGGCGCAGCGAACGCTCCACAATCTTGCGCATCACCGAAGAATCGTCAACAATCAGGCTTCGCACTTCACTCATGCCCAGGCTCCTCTGCTTCTGACCCTATCGGCGCAAGCGATGAATCCATGAGCGGGATTCTTCCACACCTTCGAACGCATCCAGCTTCAGTGCGCCCCGATCGAACAGATCAGATCGCGGGTCGAGCCGCGCTCGGGCATCGGCCCGCTCTGGGCCTTCAGCCACATGCGCAGCCACAGGCATTCATGCACCCTCACCAGGCGGGCCTCGACCGGGCGCACGCGCTCGATCGAACGCGAAAACGCATGGACGGCCGCCGGCTCCGAGCCGGCCTCGATCAGCTCCACCGGTGAAAACTTCGCGCTGAGCATGCGCGCATGAACCGGGCCAAAGTGCGACTCCTGCACCAGCCCGCTTTCGACCCTCAGGCCGCTCATCCGCTCGACGGCCAAGGCCACCACCGGGTCCAGACGGTCTTCAAACCCCAGATAAAGCAGCTTGCCCGCAGCCACCCGAAGAGGAAGAGCGCCGAAGGCATCCACAAAAAGCCTGGGCATGAGAACGGCGAGCGCATCGGGATCGTGAAACTCCAGGGGCATCACCGGACAGCTCCACTGCAGCCCCAGCGCGCGGGTGACCAACTGCTCTCTCACGCCCTGCTGGCGCACCAGCCAATAGCCCAGCCGTCCGCCTCCGGCCACCTTCTGCGCGTCCAGCGCCTGGCGCAACTGGCCGCCGGTAATCCAGCCCTGTTCGAGCATCAGCAAGCCAAGCGGTACGCGATGCCGATGACACTCCTGCGGGGCTGCCCGCCCATCGAGCTCCCGTCGCACGGCCGCTGCAACCCGCGCCGCCGTGCACTCGGCCGAGCAGTTCCAGCCGCCCTCAAAAACAGGCACCGAACGGCTGCGCCACAGATGCAGCCAGCCCGAAGCGCAATCGGGATTGGCGCAGGTCTCCAGAATGCCGCCATGCGTCCGGGCGCGCACGCCGATGCCCGGCTGCGGCTCTTCGAGGACCTCCGCCAGGCGCGCCGCCGTTGCGGAGTCAAGCGAACTCCTGCCCCGGTTCCAGATCAGAAGAGGCATCGGATACTCTCCAGCCGCTTCCTGGGCGCAGCCACCTCGGTCACCCGCAAGCCGAAGTTGCCGTTGACCAGCACCACCTCGCCGCGCGCCACGATCTTGTCGCCGACGATCAGATCCACCGGATCGGCCACATTGCGATCCAGTTGCACGACATCTCCGGGGCCGAGATCCAGGATCTCGCCCAGCGGAAGCTCCTTGCAGCCGAAACGCAGCGCAGCCTCGAGTTCGATATCGAGCAGCAATTCGACTCCCGCGCTCAAAGTCGGCGGAGCCGGAGCTGGAGGGGCCGATGAAGCTGCGGTAGGCGGCGGAGCGGGCGCCTGCGCCGGCTTCGGAGCCCGCACCTCGTCGCGGACCAGAATCGCAAAGGCGCGCTCGCCGGATTTCAACTGGAAGGCGCGGGAGAGCTTGCTCTCGCCCGCAGTCTCTTCAAATTTGGCCACGCGGCACTTCTTGCCCGTCTTGGCCAGCAGCTCTCCCACGGCGGCCTCGGCCACCTCTTTCAGGATCTCGCCCCAGCCGGCCTTCTGATCCACGCCCTCGCCCACCAGCGGCGACTCCAGCACGGCGGGATCGAGGACCACGGCGAAGCGGCCCTCTTCATCGCCCTCGATGGTGGCGGCAAAACCAAAAGCTCCTGCCCCGAGCGGCTTGGGCAGCGCATCGGTCAGCTCGGGCTCGCCGGCCAAAGCCTGCGAGAAGAGCGTGGTCGCTACCTCGGTCCAGCAGTCAAGATAGGTTTTCACGGCTCCGCCTCCTCGACCGGCCGCTCGATGCGCGCGGCGCGATAGCTTCCCTGACGAATCGCGTGCGCCGTTGAAAGCCTCTGGCCGCCAACCCTCCACTCAGGCACCGTGTTGGCCGCCAGCGCCAGTGGCAAAACTGTCCCCGCCTCCAGGTTTTCGATTGCGCTCGCCGCCAGGCGCACGGTGGGCAACTGCAGGCTGGCTCCGAAGAGGATGCGGCGCGCCGAGGCCTCCATCCGCTCCCGGGTCTCGCCGCCATGGCGGCGCCGCCGGGCCCACTCCGAGGTGAGCCGGCGCAGGATGGTGTTGGCCACCACGGCCGGAAAGGCCAGGTTGAGCAGCCCCGAGCTGTGCGGCATGCGAATCTCGAAGCTCAGGCAGAGGGTCTTCTCGGCGACCGACATGATGCGCGCCACCTGGGTCTGCATCTGGCGGCGCTCGAAGTTGAAGCTCAACCCGACGGGCTGCCAGGCCGCTGTCAGCTCGCGGCAGATGATCTCGACGACCGAAGCCAGGATCGACTCCTCGATGTCGGTCAGCTCTCGCAGCGGGCCATCCCGGCCCTCGCCGCCCAGTAACAAGTCGATAATCGGAGGAGCCAGAGCCAGATCCAGTTGCAGGACCGCCAGCGCGCCCAGCGGCTCCATGCGGACCGAGGCAACGTAGCTGATCTCGGGAATGCGCAGAAGAAATTCGTTGAACGGGATCTGTTCGGCCGAAACCAGATTGACCTGAAAACGGGTTCTCAGCCATGCCGCCAGATTGTGCGTCAGATTGCGGGCAAACAGGTCATTGAGCATCGAGATGGCGCGCAACTGGTCGTTTGAGATCTGCCCCGCCAAAGAAAAGTTATAGGGCACCACGCGGGCCCGCGGGCCACCCTCCTGCGCCTCCGATACTGTGCTGCGCGCCGCATGAAAGAGAGCGTCGATCTCGTCCTGCTTCAGCGTTTTTTCCATTCCCATCTCTCTCCTTCAGGCTTGCTTCCCTCACCACGGCGCATCCGAGACCGGCCTCTCAGCGTCGCGCCCGCTCCAGCCCCTTGCCCGCGCGCAGCCGGTTGAAGGCCCCGCGCGCAGCCAGATCCTTGAGCGCCGCCCTGAGATGCACCACCGCCGAGGCATGCACCTGCGAGACCCGCGACTCGACCACCCCCAGCGCCAGGCCGATCTCGCGCATGGTCATCTCTTCGTAGTAGTAGAGGCTCATCACCAGCCGCTCCCTGTCGGGCAGATTCTGAATCGCCTCGGCCAGCCGATCTTCGAGCTCGCCCCGCAGGCAGCGGAAGAGAGGATCTTCCTCGGGCCGGCCGGGGACATAGGCCAGCTCTTCTTCTCCGGAGTCCTCATTGCGCTCCATGTGCAGCGTGCCGATCTCCAGACCCTTCAGGTCGCCCAGCAACTGCTGGTACTCTTCGAGTTCGAGTGCCATCTCCTGCGCCACCTCGGCCTCATTCGGCGCATGGCCCAGCCGCGCCGTCAGCACACGGATCGCCTCCTCGACCGCGCGGCCCTTCCGGCGCAGCTCGCGCGGACTCCAGTCGAGCGTGCGCAGGCTGTCGAGAATCGCTCCCCGGATGCGGAACTGCGCATAGCTGCGGAACTGAACTTTCTTAGCCGGATCAAATTTCTGGAAGGCATCCATCAGCCCCACCACCCCGGCCGAGACCAGATCCTCGATCTCCACATGCTGCGGCAGCCGCTCATGAATGCGGCGGGCCAGAAAACGCACGATTGGCAGGTGTTCGAGCAGCACCCGCTCCTGCTCGCCGGTCAGCACCGGCAACTGTCCGCCGCCCGGCGGATAGCCGTCTGCCTGAGCGCTGCGGCGCGGTACTCGCTGGCTCCCCACTGTATTCGCCGCTTCCATTCCCATGGCCGTCCCCTTTGAACGAACTCCCAATTCGCTATGTCCCTAGTCCCTATTCGCTAGTCCCTGTTCCCTGCCCTTCACCGCACCGTTCCCACCGGACGCAGGCGGATCTCCGGAGGGACCTCCCCGGCAGCCACAACGGCCAATCGAGGCAAGACCGGCTCCAGCCAGCGCTTTACGTGGTAACGGGCAGGACTAGGGCAAAGAAGCACGGGAAGTGCCGCGGCGGAGGCGGCGGGGATAAGCCGCCTCAAAGAATCGGTGAGGCGGCGCAGCACCGGCGTTCCCGTCGCGGCGCCCGAGCCGAGCATCCGCTGGGCGGTCTCCGGAGAAAGCGTGGCCAGAATCTCCTCTTCGAGAGCAGCGTCGAGCAGCAGCACCGGCAGTTGGCCCTCCGGATCGAGCAGCGGCTGGATCAGCCTCCGTCCCAGCGCCTGCCGCGCGGCCTCGACCAGCGCGACCAGTCCCTTGTTCACCGGCGCTGTCTCGAGCAGCGCTTCGAGAACCGTGCCCAGATCGCGGATCGAGACCCGCTCGCGCAATAACTGTTCGAGCACCCGGCCCACCTCGCCGAGCGAAAGCAGCTTGGGCACCAGCTCTTCCATCAACTTGGGATGGCTCTCATTCAGCGCGTCCATCAGCCGCTTGGTCTCGGCCCTTCCCAGCAGCTCATGGGCATGCCTGCGGATCAGCTCTCCCAGATGCGTGGTGATCACCGTAACCGCATCCACTACCGAGTAACCCGCGGCGTTGGCCTGATCTTCGAGAGCCGGCGCGATCCACAGCGCGGGCACCCCGAAGGCCGGCTCACGCGTCTCTTTGCCGGCCAGAGGACGCCGATTCGGATCGCCCGAGACCGCCAGCAGTTGCGGCCCTTCGGTCTGCCAGCGGCCGATCTCCATGCCGCGCAGGCTGAAGAGATACTCGCGCGGCTTGAGACGCAGGTTGTCGGAGATATGCACGGGCGGCACCAGAAAACCCATCTCGGACGAGAGATGCCGGCGCAGCGCGCGGACGCGGCTCAGCAGTTGCCCGCCCTGCTTTTCATCGACAAGAGGAATGAGTTGAAAGCCGATCTCGAGAGTCAGCTCCTCCAGGCGCAGCAGTTGAGCCAGATCGGAGCTCGCCGCCTCTCCGGCCTTCTTCTTCTCGCTCACTGCAACTTCGGCTGGCGGCGCCGGCGGAGGAGTAACCGCCACGCGCCTCCCAACCAGGTAGAGGCCTACGGCCACCGTGAAGAAGGGGATCTTGGGCAACCCCGGAATCAGGCACATGGCCCCGGAGACCAGGGCGGCCAGGTAAAGCGTCACCGGCTTGGCCAGCAGTTGCTGGCGAATCTCGCCCCCCAAGAGGCCCGCCGAGTTGGCGCGGGTCAGCGTGATGCCCCCGGCGACCGAGACCAGCAAAGACGGAATCAGCGTCACAAGCCCATCGCCGACCGTTAAAACCGTATAAGTCCGCGCAGCCTCACTGAGCTCAATGCCTTGTTGAAGAGTTCCGATCAGCAGCCCAGCGATGATATTGATGCCCGTGATCAGAATCGTGGCCAGCGAATCGCGCTGGTTGAAGCGCGCCGCGCCGTCCATTGCGCCATAGAACTCGGCCTCGCGGGCAATCGCCTGACGCCGTTTGCGGGCCTCGACCTCGTCGATCAGCCCGGCGTTCATATCCGCGTCGATGGCCATCTGCTTGCCCGGCAGAGCATCGAGTGTGAAACGGGCCGTCACCTCGGCGGTACGCACCGCTCCATGAGAGACCACTAAGAACTGGATCGCGATCAAGGCCAGGAAGAGCACGAAGCCGACGACATAATTTCCGCCGACGACAAACTGGCCGAAGGCCTCGATGACCTTGCCGGCCGCGGCTGTGCCTTCTGAGCCGTGCAGCAGAATGCGGCGGCTCGAAGCGATGTTCAAGGCCAGCCGGAAGAGGGTCAATAACAATAACAAAGTCGGAAAGACGCTCAGCTCGACGGCGCGGCGAATCTGCACCGAGCTTAGAAAGACCACAATCGATGCGGCCATCGACATGGAGAGCAGAAAATCCAGGCCGAAGGAGGGCAGCGGCACCAGCATGACGAAGATCACGCTGATAGCTGCCAGCGGCAGGACGTACTCGCGCAACCGCTCCAGGATCGGCCGAGCCGGCAAAGCGCCGGCGGCAAGGGCTGTGGTGCTCATTGGGAACCTCCCGCAAAGGGTGGATGGCCGGAACCCGCCCGGTTGGGCGGGGCCGCAGACTTCACAGCGGCGCGGGCCGCCGCCTCGCGCGCCCGCCGCTCGCGCAGCTCAGCCTCCACGCGCTGGCGGTAGAGATACGCCAGAATCGCGGCGACCGCTGCATAAAGATCGGCCGGGATCGGCTGGCCGACCTCGACCGAGCGGTAGAGCGAACGGGCCAGCGGGGGATTTTCGATGATCGGCACCCCGGCCCAGCGCGCCTCGGCCTTGATCTCCTCGGCCAGCAGGTTCCGCCCCTTGGCCACCATCCTGGGCGCCTCCATGGTGGTGAAGTCGAAGCTCAAGGCCACGGCATAGTGCGTCGGATTAGTCAGCACGACGGCGGCCTTCGCGACGTCATCCTTGACCTTGCGCCGCCGCGCCTGGCGCTGCAGGTTGCGGATGCGGCCGCGAATCTGCGGGTTGCCCTCGGTCTGCTTGTATTCGTCGCGCAGATCCTCGCGGCTCATCTTGAGCCTGGATTCGCGGCTCTGCCACTCCACCAGGTAGTCGATCGCCGACCAGCCGAAGAACAGCCACGCGACGGCCAGCAAGAGCCCGTAGACATCGGCGCCCAGCATCTCAAGCCGCGTCATCGAAAACGGCGGCATGGCCAATTGCCTGGCGATCCGCTGCACGGCAAAGACCCCGAGCAGAGCAGCGGGGATCAGCGACTTGGCCAGCCGCGCGGCGGCGCGCAAAGAAAAGAGGTTTTTGACATTCGAGATCGGATTGATTCGATCCAGCTTGAAGCTGACCGCCTCGGCATAAAAGTTGACGCCGCCGGTCTGCAAGAGTCCCACGCCCAGAGTCGCGGCGGCCACGGCAGCCATCATCAGCGCCGATGGGCCCAGAAGCTCAATCGAAAGCCGGCGCACAGCCAGCAGCGTAGGCTCGATCTCGGCCGGCTCCCAGCGGCCCGGAAGGCCAAGATCGAGAAAGGCAGCGAAGCTTCCCCGCCAGAGAATGAGAAAGTGGCCGCCCATCGCGCCCAGCACCATCACCCCCGCCAGGGTTCCGGCGGCGGCCGAGAGCTCCCGGCTATGCAGGATGTCGCCTTCCCTGCGCGCCTTCTCGCGCCGGTGCTGCGTTGCCTGTTCGGTGCGCTCCCCGGCCATCGGCTACCCTCCCAACCGTTGCGCCATCGCAGAAGCGCCACCCGCAGGACAGATCAGCCGTTCGGCCAGGTCCAGAAGGCTGCTGAAGCGGGCCTCGATGAAGCGCGGCCACAAAGCCAGAGAACCGGCAAGCAGCGCAAAGCCGATCAGGGTTTTCATGGGGACCGTCAGGCTCGTCACCGGCAACTGCGGGCTGAGCTTGCCGATCAGAGACACGGCCACCTCGACCAGCAAGGTCACGGCCAAAACCGGCGCGGCCAGCTCAAGTGCGGCCAGAAAGATCCCGCTGGCGGCGCGGACGATCTCCAGTGCCGTAGTGGGTGCAAGAGCATAGCCGCCCAGAGGAGCCACGCGGAAGCTGCGCACCATCGAGGCCAGCAGAATCCGGTCGAGGCCCGAGGCGATCACCACCAGCGTGCCCATGATCTGAAAGAGGTCGCCCAGCAGAGGCGTCTGGATCGACGAGGTCGGGTCCAGCAGATTGACCATCGAGAAGCTGAATTGAACACCGAGAATCTGCCCGGCAAAGATCATCATCTCGTTCAGCAGCGTGAGCGTCAGTCCATAGACCAGCCCCACCGCCAGCTCACCCAGCAATGCGGAAAAGCCCAGCGAGACCCGCGCCCCCGGCAGCGAGGCCACCAGCGGCGCCAGCAGGTAGGCCACCGCGCCCACAAAGACAGCTTTCGCGCGCAAGGGCAGCGCCGTCGAAGAGAAGAAGGGAGCAAAGGCCACCACGCCGCTCACCCGCACCAGGGCCAGCGTCATGGCGCTGAGAAAGCTCGTCCAGTCCGGCGGGGCAGTGTGCGGCAATGGCGACTTCCTTTCTTGCTTCGTTCGCGGAGTTAGCAGAGCGAGCTGAGTTAGCGTTGTTAGCGGAGTCAGCTAGAATTGCGTTGTCTAGCTCCGCGAACACGTGCGGAACGCGGCTAACTCCGCCAACTCTGCTCTCCGGCTCTACCCGATATAGCGGTGCAGATCGATCAGCAGCAGCCGCGTATACGCCGCCATCCGCGCTAGAAACCAGGGCATCCCGACCAGCAAAACTACGGCCACGGCCCCCAACCGCGGCACCGAGGTCAGCGACTGCTCCTGCAGGCTGGTCAGCGTCTGCACCAGGCTCAGCACAAAGCTCAGCAGGATCGTCGCCACCAGCAGAGGCGCCGAGAGGATCAGAGCCTCCTTCATCAGTTGGCGCAGCAGGTCGGCAACCAGGTCGGGCGTCATCGGTCTCCCCCTAAAAGCTCTTCAACAGCGAGTTGGCCAGCAGATTCCAGCCATCCACCATCACAAACAGCAAAATCTTCAACGGCGTCGAAACCACCACCGGCGGCAACTGGAACATGCCGATCGAGGTCGTAATCGCCGCCGTCACCATGTCGATCAGCAGAAACGGCAGGTACAAAACCGCGCCAATCGCGAAACCTGCCTTCAGTTCCGAGAGCATGTAGGCCGGCACGACCACCCGCATCGGCAGGTCGTCGGGCGTATTGGGGCGCTGAACCTGCCCGGCTGCCGTAAACAGCGCCAGGTCCTTCTCCCGCGCGTAACGCAACAGGAAGCGCTTGATCGGCTGCGCTCCGCGGTCGATCGCCTCCATGCCGGTCACCTGCCCGGCACGAAAGGGCTCGACCGCCTGCTGATCCACCTGGCTCAGCACCGGCGTCATCAGAAACCAGGTCATCATCAGCGCGAGGCCCATCAGCGTGGGATTGGACGGCGCCGTCTGCGTGCCCAGCGCCTGGCGCAGAAAGTGGAAGACCACCAGTAGCCGCACCATCGGCGTCATGGCCATCAAGATCGCCGGCAGCAGGGTGATCAGCGTCAGAACAAAGAGAATCGTCCACGGCGTCGAGTCCGAGGGATGCAGGCGGGCGTTGAGATCGGGCAGCAACGGCACAGCAGCAGGAGCCGCCATCATCAAGGCAGCTACCATGAGACCCTCGTTGCGAGCTTCGCGGCCTGCCGCGCCGGCGCGTCGATGCGTGTCACATTGTTCCGCAGCCTGGTCTGAATCGGCTGCTGATCGAGCGGATAGAAGGCCGGCGAACCCTCCGCCGAAGTCACCACCAGAAACCGCCGCCCCTCGGCCTCAACCAGCGAGAGCGACTGGCGCGGAGCCAGAGCGATCCGCTCCACCAGCTCAAGCCTTGGTTGCCGGCGAACTCCCGACCGCAGCCGCCCTAGCAGCCATCCGGCCCATCCGCCCACGGCCGCCCTCTTCTCGCTCACTCGCATCGATTCGCCCCTCCCGGCATCTGTTCCGTAGTCCCTAGTCCCTAGCCCCTATTCCCTGCCTCTACGCCATCCGGGTCACGCGCACCGCCAGCTGCGAGTCGACCACCTCGAACTCGCTCCAGGCCACCTGCACAGCACCTGAGGCCAGCGGCATATCTTCGCTGTGCGACCACTGCGTCTCGATCACCTGCCCCGGCTCCAGGGCAAGCAGATTGCGCACGCGAAACTCCCGCACCGGAACGGCCACATCCAGCTCCACCGGCAGCCGCGCCAGCGGGGCTGTCAACACAATCCCGCTTCCCTCCGCCGGCAGATGAGGCGTTGGCACCAGCGCCTGCTCGGCCGCCCCGTCCGCCCCTGCCGCAAGGTTCGGCGGAGACGGCACGCTTACCTGCGGCGGCAATGGAGTTGTGGCGGCCATTCGGTGAGAAAAGAAGCAGAAAGGTGACCAGAATTGGGACATGCGGGTTGGGAAAAGCTAAGGAATGGCTCGGAGCAACACTCTCGCCCGGTTTCGCGCGATGAAACTCCGCTTTCACATCGCTGCTACACTGGTACCAGAGATCCATATGCGGCCTTCCGCGCCTTCTTCCGCGCCCCGAGCCGCTTCCAAACGAGGTCCAAGTTCATGTCCGAGTCCAATCAAGAGAACCGCATTACCGCCACCAGCCTGCGCCTGAAGATCGGCCTGGCCGAGATGCTCAAGGGCGGCGTCATCATGGACGTGATGAACGTCGAACAGGCCCGCATCGCCGAAGAGGCCGGCGCCACCTCGGTGATGGCTCTCGAACGCGTGCCGGCAATGATTCGCGCCGAGGGCGGCGTGGCCCGCATGGCCAAGCCCTCGCTGATCAAGCAGATCATTCAGGCGGTCTCGATTCCCGTCATGGCCAAGGCCCGCATCGGCCACTTCGCCGAGGCGCAGATTTTGCAAGAGCTCGGCGTCGACTTCATCGACGAGAGCGAAGTCCTCACCCCCGCCGACGAGGCACATCATATCGACAAGCACGCCTTCACCACGCCGTTTGTCTGCGGCGCGCGCAATCTCGGCGAGGCTCTCCGCCGCATCGCAGAAGGCGCGGCCATGATCCGCACCAAAGGCGAAGCAGGCACTGGTGACGTCGTTCACGCCGTGCAGCACATGCGCCAGATCACCAGCGAGATGCGCGCCCTGACCGTGCTCACCGAGCAGGAACTCTACAAGGCAGCCAAGGACCACCAGGCTCCTTACGAACTGATTCGCATGGTCGCCCAGACCGGCAAGCTGCCTGTGCCGAACTTCTCCGCCGGCGGCATCGCGACACCTGCCGACGCAGCTCTCATGATGCAGTTAGGCGCCGAGGCCATCTTCGTCGGATCGGGAATCTTCATGAAGGAACGCGCGACACCTCTGGATGTCGAGAACGACCCCAAGGAACGTGAAGAGGCCGTCAGCCGCGCCAAAGCCATCGTCATGGCGACGACGCACTTTAACGATCCCAAGATCCTGGCCGAAGTCAGCGAACAGGTCACCGGCACCATGAAGGGCCTGGCCGCCGCGGGCCTCGAAGAGTCCCAACTTCTCCAGACCCGCGGCTGGTAGCACCTGCTGTGGATCTGGCGATCTTCAACTTGGCTCGCTTGATCATTTTTGCGTCCGATGCGATTTCCACCCGGCATTGACGGGCTGGTTTGGGGGAGCGAACACAGGGTTGTGCTTCGCTTCCCCACAAAACTTCTACTCACTGGAGTTAAAGTCAGCTTATCTGGTGATAGAAAGACGCCGAAAATGGTGGCAGCGAGGAACTCACATCCGAACTTAATTCATTGATATCAAGTGAGATTACCCCCGGCTCTGCCGGGGTAATCTCACTCGTCGAGTTTGTCGCTTTTGTAAAAACCGTTTTGCCCGCTTATCCAGCTAACTCTCACCAGGAAATGAGGGTAAGCCTCATTATAGTATTTTCGTAAGCGTCATTTTCTGGCCGCCTTGTTTTGGGGTTGTTCAGGGTCCAAGCTCGACTTGTGGTGGCGATGTGGCCACGGAGGGCTTGGATGGAAGTTGGAGCCGAGGTTGGGGAAGGCGCTTCAGTGCGTCGGCGGTACTGGACTGCGGCGGAGAAGCGACGGATCGTGGAGCTGACGATATCGTCGAGCCAGTCGGTTGCGTCACTTGCGCGGCAGCATGGGGTGAACGCGAACCAGGTGTTCTATTGGCGGAAGCTTTATCATGCGGGCCAGCTCGGTGGGGGAAGTGCCGCTGACGCGCCAAGCCTTCGCCTTCTCCCAGTTTCGGTGGACAACGAAGAGCCAGCAGAGGCCGAGGCATCGGAGACAGAGCGGGACACACACGAGGGTGCGGAGCCGCCGTTGACGATGAACATCGAGTTTCCGGGTGGTGCGCTGGTCAGCCTTGTCGGCGCCGTCGATGCCGAGATGGTTCGTGCGGTTCTTGAGAGTTTGCGCGGATGATCCCGGCTAACACACAGATCTGGCTTGTGGCGGGAGTGACAGATATGCGCAGAGGATTTTCGAGCTTGGGCGGCCTGGTCCAGAGCACGCTCGACAAGAGTCCTCTGTCGGGGCAAGTGTTCATCTTCAGGGGCCGGAGAGGTGACCTGGTGAAGCTGATTTGGCATGATGGCGATGGAATGTGCCTGTTCCAAAAGCGGCTTGATCGTGGACGATTTGTATGGCCGCAGGCAACGAGCGGAGCTGTGTCGTTGACGCGCGCGCAACTGTCGATGCTATGCGAAGGGATTGATTGGCGTCAGCCTGCGCGGACATGGCAGCCGCCGATGGCGGTGTAAGTTATAGTGACTAACTTATCCTTGAGTTACTGCATTTTATTTATGCATTCAAGTTATGATTGTGGCATACTGCGTACATGATTTGCGTGCATGCCCGTCCGAGCGAGATAGAGAAGATGGGCACATCCGCGTTGAGTCATCTGGTGATCGCGCAGATGGCGCGGATCGAGCAGCTTGAGTTTCAGATCGCAAAGCTGAAGCGCGAACAGTTCGGGCCTAAGTCGGAGAAGCTACCCGTCAACGAGGCACAGTTGACGCTATGCTTGAGCGGTAGCGTGATCGAGGCACAGCCGATTGCGCAGACCGAACAGCCTGAAGCGAGCAAGGAAAAGCCTGTACGCGCCGCGCGCAAGAGCCGCGCTCTGCCGGCACATCTGCGGCGGGAAGTCAGAACGCATCTTCCTGAACACACCAAGTGCCCATGCTGCGATGGAGAGTTGCGCAGGCTGGGCGAAGACGCGTCGGAGATGCTCGAGTATATGCCGGCCAGCTTCTTCGTCATCCGCCATGTGCGCCCCAAGATGAGCTGCCGCAAGTGCTCCTGCGTGGTGCAGGCTCCGGCGCCGGATCGCGTGATTGATCGCGGCCTTCCTGGACCGGGCTTGCTGGCGCACGTTGTCACCGCGAAGTTTTGTGATCACCAGCCTTTATATCGTCAGTCGCAGATCTTCGCTCGCGAAGGCGTCGAGTTGGATCGTTCGATTCTCGCCCGCTGGGTAGGTGAAGCCGCCGCGTTGCTGGCACCGGTGGCCGAAGTTCTGCGCCGCTATGTACTGGCAACAGAAAAGCTGCATGGCGATGATACTCCGCTGCCGGTGCTTGCGCCCGGGGCCGGCAAGACCAAGACTGGCCGCTTCTGGACTTATGTTCGCGACAACCGCCCCGCAGGCGACAAGACAGCGCCTGCTGTATGGTTCGCATACTCGCCCAACCGCAAGGGCGAACATCCGCAGGGCCATCTCGCCAAGTTCGAGGGCATCCTGCAAGCTGACGCGTTCGCCGGCTTCAACAAGCTTTACGAAGGCGGTGTGATTCAGGAAGCGCCATGCATGGCTCACATCAGGCGCAAGTTCTTCGACCTGATGAAGGCGCATAACTCGCCCATCGCCACGGAAGCAGTGCATCGCATAGCCGCGCTCTACCTGATCGAGAAGGAGATCAAGGGACGATCGGCAGACGAACGACGCGCCGTTCGCTCGGCACGCGCCAAGCCGTTGTTCGACGACATGCAACGATGGCTCGAACAAGCTCTCACACAACTGACGCCGAAGTCGGAAACTGCCGCGGCCATCCTCTACGCCCTTCAGCTCTGGGATGCGCTGGCGCGCTATCTCGACGACGGCCGCATCGAAATAGACAACCTGATCGCCGAGCGTGCTCTGCGCCCGGTGGCCATCGGAAGGCGGAACTATCTGTTTGCCGGCTCGGACGCAGGCGGCGAGCGCGCGGCCATCCTCTATGGTCTGATAGGAACAGCGCGGTTGAACGGTCTGGACCCCGAGGCCTACCTGCGCTACGTGCTTGCGCGCGTCGGCGAGCATCCTATCAATCGCATCGAGGAGTTGCTGCCATGGAACGTCGCCGAAAAACTGCTCCCCGCATTACAGAAAGCCGCCTAAACCCCACAGCCTACGACGCTTCGCCCTTCACCGTCTCCATGTACCCAAACATCGACGAATTCACCGAGCACGGCCAGATCGTCATCGGACACATCGAACCCATCGGTGGCGTTGCCATCGCCTCCGAGGGACGGCAGACCCTGGCCATGCTACGCCGGCGCAAGGACGAACCCTTCAAGCAACTGCTTGCCCGCCTCGACACCGCCATCGCCAAAGCCACCATCGACGATGTCTACGTCGACGAAGTCAACACTCCGCAAAGCTGACGTAGACACTTGATGCGACCAGTCGTGTCCACTTCAATCGATCATGGACACATACGGTCCCATCCCTCACAGAACCCCGTCCCTCGTCCAGACGGCCAGAACGTCACGCTTACGTATTTTCGGAAATACTGTAGACCGAAGCGAACGGCCCCAAGTTGGCGCGCCCATCAGGGAGCGACACCCCACAGCACTGTGATAAAGTTCACACTATTTCCGAAAATGCTCTAAAAATGCCCCTCGAACGTATGCCGACTCTTGAAGAGTAATTCTCGGAGAACCCTTAATAAAACAGAATTTAGTGTGGTTATTTAGATTTGGGTCATTCGACGTTAGAGGATTGCCAGATATTGGCAGGCGTTCATTTTGCCGCGACATGGGTTGAGATGCTACGACCGACACTGTCGGGGTAACATCGATGTCCAGCATTAAAGAGATAACAAGGGCAAGAGATACCAGGTGGAATGAGTTGGGGGAATCCCTAACTACCAGAACTCGCACGCAACAAGGTGCGGCGGGCCGGCGTGATTGTCCAGAATTTGCGTACGCAGGACAGCTTCCATATTGAGCCGCTGCCAGTTGCGCGGCGCGTGTGCGGTCAATTCCGCAGTGCGAGCAGGGTCCAGCAGAAACTGCGCGGCGGCGGTTGTTCCGTTGGCGCCCAGTCCGGCCACCACCAGCACCGGCCGGCCGGTGGTCTGGTCGAAGATGCGAGCCACCAGCGCAAAATCCTCACTGGCATGGTCGGGGGCCTGCGACAGGTCCACGTGCCACCCTCCAAGCTCAGGGTGGCGCCGATCCTCAATGGCGTAAACAAAGGACGAAGGGAAGCGGACAAAATGAAAGCGCAGCGGTTCGGTCAAGCGCATGGTCCACATGTTGTCCAGACCGCCGATCAGCACGCTTGCACCACGCTGCAAATCCGGGTACGTTGCCTGGGTTGAGAGCTCGAGCGCGTAGGGTTTGTTGTGTTTCGCCAGGAAGGCGACGATGCCCGATTCCGCCAGGCTGTCGCGATAATTGACCATTTCGCCCATGCGCAACAGAGCTGAGACTTGGCTGGCCTGGTTGCCGGGCAGGTCCTGGTTCTGCGTCAGCGTAGCGGAGAGATCGGGAAGCACCAGCCGCACCTGTCCCGGCTCATTGAGAATGGGAGCCCAGATCTGGCGATCAGCGTCCTCTGGACCCTGGCGTGACTGCCACCACAGGATGCTTGCCGCGGATGCCACCAGCACCAGAGCCATCGCCGCCAGCCATCGCAAACGCCTGGGAACGTGTCCAAAGCGGCGGGCGGGCGCTGCTTCCGCGCGGGAAATACTAGATGAAGGCTCCAGACTGTCGCTGCCGTTGAGCCCGTTCAGCTCAGTTGGCGGCTGATGCGCAACTTCCAGTTCTTGTTCGCCGACGGTTCTTCGCTCCTCGGGGGCGCGATTGAAGACCGGCACGTAGCTGCCCGGCCGAAGATCGATCCGCAGTTCTCCGCTGTGTTCCGGCTGGTGGTAGTACTGCGCAATCCGCTTGCGCACCTCGCCGGCCGTCAGGCGTACGATGGTGTCTTCGCTGGTGTCATAATCCGCCGGGCGATGAAAGACCGTAACGCCCAGCAGGCGCTCTTTCAGTAGGTCCCTATTGCCTTCCAGCGACTGTTCCACCAGGTAGCGGAGCAGGACAGGGTAGCGTTTGCTGTTACGGAAGAGAGGACTCTCCAACATCCGCTCCAACTGGACGTAGATCGTCTTTCGGTCGGCTTCTGTTGCTGGGGTCCAATCGCCGGAATGTGGTTCCACGTCTATCATCGGGTTTGCCAGCTCGGCCTTCCGCTTGAAGTGCGCCATGAAACCGTGGAATCCCTCACCGAATAACGTAGCATACGTCCCCAGCACCGGACCGCGGAGATGCCAACAAGCCACAAAACAGAATACTTATGCGGCGCACGCTTGATTCTCGCTCCCCCCACACCGTAGCATCCTTGCGCGCCTGATTCCCGGCCTCTATCATCGAGCCGGATCAATCGTGTGCAATGCCAATCCGGCGAGTCAGCGGGCGATGATCTATTTAGAGAGGCGGATGATTGTGATGATGCGATCGAATCGCCAGAGCCGCGCCGCATGCGCTTTCGCTCTGGCCGTAGCTTTTTTAGCGGCTCCACTGGCTTTTGCTCAGTTCCCTGGAATGCAGCAGCCCAAGCACTATCCTTGGTCGGACTCCAGCCTGTCGCCCGATGTGCGCGCCGATATGGTGATCAAGGAACTCACTCTCGACGAGAAGATCTCGCTGCTTCACGGGCAGGGCATGCCCTTTTTCTCAACAGCAATCACGGAGTCCAACGGCGGCGCCGGCTATTCGAACTCCATTCCCCGACTGGGGATACCGGCCGTTCAAATGGCGGATTCGGCCTATGGCGTAACCAGGGGCGCAGCGGCTGGCCGGTACTCGACAGCTCTGCCCAACAACCTGGGCGCAGCCTCTTCCTGGGATACGCAAGCGGCTTTTGAATACGGCGCGCTGATTGGCCGCGAGTTGCGCAACCAGGGCTACAGCATGTCGCTGGGCGGCGGCGTGAACATGCCGCGCGAGCCGCGCAATGGGCGTACCTTCGAGTACCAGGGCGAAGATCCGCTGCTGGCCGGTACCCTGGCCGGCAGCTTCGCCAAGGGCGTGCAATCTCAGCATGTGATCGGCGACCTGAAGCACTACGCCCTGAACGACCAAGAAAGCGGGCGGAACGCAGTCAATGTCAATATAGACAAGCGCTCCATGCGCGAGACCGATCTGCGCGCCTTTGGCATTGCGCTGGCCATCTCTGACGCGCAGGGAGTGATGTGCTCTTACAACCGCGTCAACGGCGACTTTGCCTGCGAGAACAGTTACCTGCTGACCGATGTGCTGAAGAAGGCCTTCAACTTCAAAGGCTTCGTCCTCTCCGACTGGGGCGGCACGCACTCCGTAGCCAAAGCCTCGCACGCAGGTCTGGACCAGGAACAGCCTGACAAGTATTTCTTCGGCGATGCGCTCAAGAAGGCAGTCGAAGATGGCGAAGTCTCCGGTGAGGAGATCAACGACCACGTACATCGGGTCCTGCGTGCCATCTTCGCCACCGGCCTGTTTGACAACCCGGTAGAGAAGCAGGCGCCGGACGTGGAAAGTGGCTACGCTCTGGCGCAAAGCATTGCGGAGAAGTCCATCGTTCTGCTCAAGAACGAGCGCAATGTCCTGCCCCTGGCGACGGGCCTGCACTCTGTGGTGCTGATTGGCGGCCATGCCGACAAGGGTGTAATCACCGGCGGCGGCTCGGCGCAGGTCGACGCGCCCGGAGGCTCCGCCGTTCCTCCGCCTCCGCCCGGAAAGAACCCCTTTGACGCCTTCATGCGTCCCCAGTGGCTGCCGAGTTCGCCTTTGCGCGCGCTTGCCGCCAAGTTGCCTGGCGTCACGGTCTCCTATGTCTCTGGAGACGATCTGGCCGCTGCTGTTTCCGCTGCCAAGAGTGCTGATGTAGCCATCGTCTTTGGCTACCAGTGGGAATCCGAGGGAATGGACCTGCCCACTTTGAGCTTGGCGCCTGAGCAGAATGCGCTGATTGAAGCTGTGACGGCCGCCAACCCCAAGACCATTGTGGTTCTGGAAACGGGCAGCCCTGCCACCATGCCCTGGGTGGAAAAGGCCGCGGGTGTGGTTGAAGCCTGGTATCCCGGTATTCGCGGCGCCGAAGCGCTGGCCAATCTGCTTACCGGACAGGTCAATCCCAGCGCCAAGCTGGCCATTACCTTCCCCAAGAGCGATGCTGACCTGCCCCATCCCGCGCTGGTAAAACCTCCACCTGAGTCGGAGCCCAACTACTCGGCTATGGGCGGTGACATCTCAAACGTGATGAGCATCATGGCCAAAGGGCTGCCTGCCTTCCAGACCACCTACGATGAGAAGCTTGAAGTGGGCTACAAGTGGTACGACGCGAAGAAGAAGGCTGTACTCTTCCCCTTCGGTTTTGGCCTCTCCTACACCACCTATGCCTATTCCCGCCTGACGGTAAAAACCGGCGATGCGCTCGAAGTTTCTTTCACTGTGAAGAACACCGGCAAGCGCGCCGGGACCGAGATCGCCCAGGTTTACGCATCGCTTCCGGATGCAGCCGGCGAACCGCCCAAGCGGCTCATCGGCTGGGCTCGCGTCGAGTTGGCTGCGGGCGAATCCAAGCTGGTTTCCATCCCCGTGGAACGCGAGCGCCTGACCGTCTTTGACGAAGGGACCGATGGATGGAAGCTGGTCCCGGGCAATTACAACGTGCTGGCCGGAGGCTCCTCTCAGGATCTCCCGCTGCACCAGACAGTGACACTGCAGTAGTCTCAGTAACTCGCTTGCCATTACGCCGCGCCTGAGTTGAATTCTCGGGCGCGGCATTTTCTTGGGGGGAGCTTAATGTGGAGCATAAAGCCTGGCGACCAACGGTTGATGAATTGCATAAGCGGCGACTCGTGCTTACCTTATGCGGTCAGGCTGAAGCACTTCTACGCATCGAAGCGCCTGCAACCGTTCGGCAGAAATGCGATTCCAAAGCGATCAGCGGGATTTACTGAGAAACGGAAAAAATATGGGTGTTAGCGATGCATCGAATACGCTCCCTAAGAGCCCACCGATTACAATTCGGCGAAGCTCGATAATTATCGAGACATCGCCCTCTGTAAGACATAGATAATGAATAACTTGGTGGACGCGGTAGGAATCGAACCTACAACCTGTCGGTTAAGAGCCGAATGCTCTGCCAGTTGAGCTACGCGTCCATGGTGTCGGGAAAAACCGTGCAACGGCAGGGTTTCCACACGGCTTCGGCACACAGGTTCTTCCTGCTGCCACTTGAAAAATATAGCACAGTCACTGGGCTGTCTCAAAACGCTGTCGAGACACGATTGAACGATCGTTTGAAAACTAGAAATTGAAGGCAAGGCCAGCGCGAATGGCGCGCTGGTCCTGGGCGAAGATCAGCAGAGAGCCGTCGCTCAATACATAGGGACGATAGCCTTGTGCGAGCAGATTGACCATGTCCAGCACCGCTTCGAAGCCGCCAGTGCCGTCTTTGCGCAAACGAATTGGCTGGCGAAGATGCAGGTTAAGGTAGGGTTCGGCGGCGTTTCGCTCAAAGGAAGCGACTTGAGTTACAGTATCCTCCGGTTGCCAGCGGTAGCTGGCGCGCCAGTGGGTTCCGGTGCCTTCCAGAGTGCCTGAGAGTGAGAGCGAGTAGGTCTGTGCGCGGCGGGGATGGGCGCTGGCCAATACCTGGGACAGCGTGGCGGCTTGCTGTGAAAATGCAGGCTTGGCCTGCGTGTCAGCCAGTACAAGCGCACCTCCGTTGGCATACCCAAGACGAAGATGATTGTTGCCGGGCAGCCGGCGTTCAAAGTTGGCCGTCAGCCCAGTAGTGGAGTACTTCGGCCCCGTCGCATGCAGCAGCCCGTTCGAGCGATCCAGAAGCACGGTCCTGGCCTCGGGGTTGCCTGCCGCAAAGTGGCTCATGGCCTCAAGGACCGGATTCTCGACCTTGTCTGCAAAGAGGGTCAAGGAGAAGCCAGAGAGATCGGTTCGCCGTTCCCAGCTGAACTCATGATGCGTGCCATGTTCAATAGCCAGAGCCCCGTTGCGTGCAGAGAGCGCGGGCAGCCAGGTCTGTGCATCGGTCTCCTGCGCGCCATCGGCAGTGTGCGCGGGAGAGAGCAGTGTGGACATCCGGTAGCGGATCGCAGAGTGGCCGTCCAGCCAGCCCACAGAGGCAAAGGGCAGCACCTGAGCCAGGATCACCGGAGACGGTGAAGAGAGCCGGGCCAGCACCTGACTGGATCCCACTTCGGCATCGAACTCATCCCCGAGATGGATCGTCTCCCAGGTGCGAATGGCGGCTTCGTCCACGTCGCCGTCGGCTGCTGTGATCTCAGGATGGATGGCGACGGCGGCCACCGACTGCACGGAGCCTGCAAAGCCAAGATCCTGGCGGAAGCCGAGCATCGATTCCATTCCGGCATCGCTGTTGGGTGCAAAATCAACGCTGGCAAGCAGCTCCCGGCTGTCGGAGGGAGTCTCTTCTATGGCCACTGAAATGCGCTCGCCACTTTCGCCAAAGACGCCTTCCTGGCCGGTCGCCACCAAACGGGCCTTGAGCCTGCGATGCGAGCCGGCGCCGTCTGAGACAACCACCAGTGGTCCGTCTTCGAGCCAGCGAAGCAGTGGGCGATTGGCGGCCGAGCGCAGGGTCCAGGCCCAGTCATCCTTTTGCGCATCGCCGGCGCGTGGCTCGGCCGGCAGCCATTGCATCGCTTCGTAGAGGGTATTGAGCGTCAGGTTGACGATTGTATTGGTGCGGACACGGACACCCTCGCGCAGAGAAGGCAGAAACCATGCGCCCATCGCCTTGACCGCGTAGCGGCCGGGAAGAACCGATTGAATGATGAAGTGGCCGCTCGAGTTGGTGTAGACGCTGGCGACCACCGACAGATCGGGGCGCAGCAGTTGAACCTCGGCGCCGATCTGCGGAACCCCTGCCGAGTCGTACACCACGCCGGATACCGATCCTGACGCTGCTCCGTAAAGCGGAGCAGCGCACACGGCTGTCAGCAAGGCGAAGAGAGCGAATTGGAGCCTGCGCTTATTCACTGTTGCGGGTCACCTGACGGCGTCCCTGGCACAACTCCTGAAAATTGAAGCCGCGCGGTCTCCGGATCTGGTGTCCGGTAGGCCTGTTGCGCGAGATACATCCTATTCCACGACAAAAGGCGCCGACTGCGCAATCTCTTGTTTTGAGATTCCGTCATTTATTTTGATCGTCACCTTGTATTTTCCCGGTTGCAGGCCAGCCAACGGAAGAGTTTTCTCCACGGTTAACTGATCGCTGTGAGAGCCCAGTTCCTTTGAATCCAGCGTGTTCTCAAGATCCACTGTGTTCGTGGCCGTATCGGTAATCTGATAGGTCACCGTCGCCTGATTGCTCTTGGTGGCTTCGTCGATGCCCAGGTTATAAACCTGCATCCAGAAACTAAGCTGCTGGGTGCGTTTGAACTTCGCCGGCGGGTTCGGATTGCCGGGAACCGTGGTGCTCACGCGGGGGCGGATGAAGGTGTTCCCGATGACAAAGCTCCCGTTGCCGATCTCGTGCGAACTGACCTTGTTCATCTGGTCGGCCAGGATCAGCGATGAGGTCCCCAGCTTTTCGTCGTGGTAGATCGGAACCTCCAGGCTGCGGCCGTAGTAGCCCAGGTGGTCGGCGTTGTTTACGTCCTTGATGGCGATATCCAGGCGGTAAAGGCCAGGAATCAGAGGCAGCGCCTTCCAGTAGACCGACTGGCGATCAAGCGTCTTCGCCAGCAACTCGGCCGGCTGATGCACCTCGACCGTGTCCTCGAAGGTCTGCACGGTCTTGTGCGTCAACGTCGTCACCTTGCCCAGAATGTTGACAACGCCAGTGGCCACGCCGTCCTTGGTCACAAAGGTGATGTCGCGGTTCTTCATCTGGATCGTGATCGGAACCAGAACCGTCGTTTCGGTCACCTTCAGAAAGTCCGTGCGGACGTCAAAGGGGAAAACCGGGCCGGAGAGCAGTTTGTGCTCCGACATGAAGGCCTCAAGATCCTTAAACTTCTGCGGCGGCGGCGCAAACAGCTTGGCGGCCAACTCGATGCGATCGAACTGCTTGGACTCCTGCCCGGCGCCCGCTGGGCCTGCATTGATGCTCTCGATGCCACCCTTGAAGCGGTCTTTTTTTTGGGCTCCGCCCATCTGTTCGGCCTGCGTCAGGCCCATGCCCGGCACGTGCAGCAGAGCGTCCTTCCTGCTGCGGTCGATGGTGAATTCGTAGTTGCCGCATTGGCAGTCATCGACAAACTCCAGATCGAGGTTCTCGCCGACGCCCTCCAGATACCGGTAGTGCCAGACCTCGAAGGGAAAGGTTGCGGTGCTGCCGCCGCCTTCATCCGTCGGCCGGTTGTAGTTGCCGCCAGAGGGATGCGAATCGATCGAGTCGGCTGGACCGAATGTGATGTAAATGCGTCCCCGGTCAGTCCTCCAGCCGGGCTTGCCGGCGGCGAAGTGCTCATTGGCATAGGCAATGCGCCGGTAGTGTTCTTCGCGGAACTCGTTCTCCGGCGAATCCGGATTCGCGTTGCGCCGAAGCCAGAAGTTCTCGATGAAGGCGTCCCGCTCCTCGTCGTTGCTCAGGTTCTTGAACGCGGCTCGCTCTTCGTCGGTGATGATGTACGTCACATCCTGGTTAAGCCAGCTCTTGTAAGTGTCCTTCAGCTCTTCTTTTAAGTGCCTTTGAGCCTTGAACTTGTCCTTGTCGGAGCGTTCGCGCTTGAGCGGGTCCACTTCCTGACCCTCTCCCTGGCCATTGGCCGGTTGCGCCTGTTGGGGCGGATTGTTCGTCTGCTGAGCCCGGAGGCCTGAGAGGGGGGTGAATACCAGGCCGCAACCCAGAGCGGCGAAGAAGATACGATAGCGGTTGAGCGTCATTTGCCTTGAAAACTCCTGCGAGCCTCTATTCTACGGGTCCGAAAAGGGCTGGGCAAGATCCCGTAGTGGGTTGGTGCCAGTTGGACGGTGAAACCAGGCAGGCGTAAGCAGAAGAATGGCTCGTTATAATCGGCAAAATGGCAGGATCGAAGCATTTTTTGAGACGAACCGGCCCGCTGCTGCGTCCAAAAGCCAAACGAACGTCTCTTGTTAGCTTCCTTTCCCGCCCCGTTTCATCGTTTGCCTCTGCTCGCGCCACTCTCGCTCAGAGCCTCGGCGGGCAATATGCCTGCGGTAAGCCCGGATGACCCCGTGGGATGCGGTCGGGGGAGTCATTCGAGCGCCGATCTTTGATTTGACTGCTTTTGGGAACCACGCCGCCCGTAATTGCGTACACTAAAACTGAACAGATCCGGAGCACGCACCTCGCATGAAAAAGATCATTCTCATCGTCCTCGCCGTCATTGTGGTCATCGGACTAGTAGCCGGCTTTGTCTATCGGCAGCAGTCGGGTTACACCAAGGTCCTCACTGCCAAGATCGCCCGGCAGGATCTGGCCACCATCGTCAGCGGCACCGGGCAGATCAAGCCCAAGACCTATGTGAACGTGGGAGCCACCTCGTTTGGCCGCATCACGCACCTCTTTGTGAAAGAGGGCGATCACGTCACCAAGGGCCAGGTCATCGCTACGGTCGAGAGCGTGCAGCCGGAGGCCAACGTCGAGGCGCAGAAGGCCACCATCTCCGCCGCCAAGACCGACATCTCCTCCTACATCGCCGCTGAAAAGACCGGCGAGGCCAACGTAGCGCACGCCAAGGCCGATCTCGAACAGAAGCGCCTCGATTGGGAGCGCGCCCAGGGCCTCTATAAGGACGGCATCCTCGCACGGCAGGATTTCGACGCCAAGAAGGCCGCCTACGACACCAGTGTGGCCTCGCTCGCCCAAGCCGAGGCGCAACTGAACCAGGCCAAGGCGCAGACCGAGTCCGCGCGCGGCCATCTGCAGACCCAGGTCGCCACCCTGCGCTACAACCAGGACGCGCTCAGCAAAACCGTCTCCACAGCTCCGTTTGACGGCATCGTCACCAACCTGCCGGTGCGCGAGGGAGAGACGGTGGTCGTCGGCATCCAGAACGCCGAAGGCTCCACGATGATGACCCTCGCCGACATGAGCGTGATCACCGCGGAGGTCAAGGTCGACGAGACCGACATCGTCAATATCAAGATTGGCCAGTTGGCCGACGTCACAATCGATGCCCTTCCCGGCAAGGTCTTCAAGGGACATGTAACTCTCGCCGGCGATCAGGCTCTGCTGCGCTCCACTGGCGTCGCCACCTCGCAATCCACAACCGGCACCGAAGAGGCCAAGGACTTCAAGGTTGTCGTGACGCTCGACACACCCTCCAGCGACCTTCGTCCCGGACTCAGCGCGACCGCCAAGATCACCACCGCGCACAAGCCGAATGTGCTCTCGCTGCCCATCCAGGCTCTCACCATGCACAACTCCGATGACGACAAGCCCAAGGGAGCCAAGGATCAATCCTCCTCGCAGGCTGTGGCTTCCACTGCCCCCGTTGCCAAAACCGCCTCCGTACAGGGCGTTTATGTGGTGGACAAGGACAAGAACGGCAAGCTGCGGGCCAAGTTCGAGCCCGTCACCACAGGCATCACCGGGGCTACCGACATTGAAGTGCTCAGCGGCCTGAAGGAAGGCTCCGAAATCGTCATCGGCCCCTACAAGACGCTGCGCACCCTCAAGAACGACGTGCTCGTCAAGCGCGACACGGCGAAACCTGTTACACCGGGCTCCGGCAGCGGTTCTTGAGAATCGACAGACCATTTTGCGTAAAGATCGCGTACTCGCAGGCAGAAGAAAATCTGGCCACCGGCAAAGGATGAGATTCGTATGGCATCACAAAGCATCAGCACCGAAGACGACCTGAAACAGTCGGTTGGACCCAACGGCGACATCATCGTTGTCGAAGATCTGTGGCGCACCTACGACATGGGCTCCGAACAGCAGGTGGCCGCCCTCAGCGGCGTCTGGCTGCGCATCAAGCAGAACGAGTATGTGGCCATCATGGGCCCCTCCGGCTCCGGCAAGTCGACCTTGATGAACCTGATCGGCTGCCTCGACACGCCCTCCAAAGGCCGCTATTGGCTCAATGGCCAGCTCGTCAGTGAACTCGACGACGATCAGTTGGCGCGCATCCGCAACAAGGAGATCGGCTTCGTCTTCCAGACCTTCAACCTGCTGGCCCGAGCCACCTCGCTGCATAATGTCGAACTGCCGCTGATCTATAACGGCACTCCGGCGGCCGAGCGCATCGAGAGAGCCAAAGAGGCGCTCATCAGCGTCGGCCTCGAATCGCGCATGTACCACAAGCCGAACGAACTCTCCGGCGGTCAGCGCCAACGCGTGGCCGTTGCCAGGGCTCTGGTCAACAAGCCGTCCATCATTCTGGCCGACGAGCCTACCGGCAACCTCGACTCCAAGACCGGCGTCGAGATCATGGCGCTCTTCGATACCCTCCAAGCCCACGGCAACACCATCGTACTCGTCACCCACGAGCCGGATATCGCCGAATATGCCCATCGCGTCGTCCACATTCGCGACGGACAGATCTACTCCGACGAGCCCTCCAAGCGCTTCCGCTAACTCCCTGGCCCGTTTCAACAGAACCGCAAAAAGCGCGCATCCTCCCGAACCGGAAAGACACCTCGTCTTTCCGGTTCATGTTTTTCTCCCCTCCGCCGATGAAACCTCTGTCGGCCTTGTAGTTGTCGTTTGGGCCTCGGAGGCGATGCACGTTGAGAGCCATGCACAGCGCCGCTCACTACCAGTCCGTGCCCCAGCCTTCCAACTCCGGCCTGACCCTCGTTGAAGTGGATTCGCCCGTCGAGGCGCAGCCGGTCGGCGTCAGCGCCGCCTGGCGCAAGCTGCTCATGCAGGCCGATATGGCCGCGCCGCATGTGCAGGTGGCCACCATCGAAGGCGAGCATGGCTCGGGCAAGCAGACACTTGCCCGCTATCTCTTCAGCCGCTCTCCGCTCTCGGCCGGCAGCTTTCTGCGCCGCGACGCCCGCGAGTGGCTGGTCACCGACGCCGATCCGGCCACCCTCGCCGGCTTCACCTATCTGGATCGAGTCGACCTGCTTGCCCCTCCCGGACAGGGACTTCTGCTGGGCGTGCTCAAGGCCCTCCAGGACCGTCCTCCCGGCCGCTTCGTCATGCTGGCCTCATCGCAAACCTCGCTGCGCCAGATGGCCGCCCAGGGACTCCTGCTCCCTGACCTGGCCTTCCGCCTCACCGCCGTTCGCTTTGCCATTCCTCCGCTGCGCCAGCGCCGCGAAGACATCACCGTTCTGGCGCAAGCGCTGCTCGACCGCATCTGCACCCTCTATCAGCAGCGCCCCGTCATCCTCGGCCCCGGCACGCTCGCCCGCCTGCTCCAGCACAACTGGCCCGGCAACGTCCGCGAACTCGCAGCCGTGCTTGAAACCGCTCTGCTTGAAGCCGCCAACGGCGTGATACGCCCCGACGACCTGGCTCTGCCCACCGGCTTTGAAGCTCCGCCGGAGTTGCATCCAGCCATCCAGACCGGCAGCCTCAATCTCGATGCCGTCATTCAGCAGCACGTTCAATATGTTCTTGACCTGAACCGCGGCAACAAGCTGCGCGCCGCTCGGCAACTCGGCATCAGCCGCTCCACCCTCTACCGCATCCTCGGAAACGAAACCATTCTCGCGCCCTGACCGCCGCCGTGCATGGGCCGACGTCAGGCCGCGAGAACCCGCAAAGCCGTTTCGGGTTCCAATGGCAGTGTTGGAAAGTTACGGGATTGAGCCCCTGGGGGATTGTCCGTTCAGATTGATTCAGAAATCTACGGCTTCGCAGAAATCTCGCCATTCACCACGCCGCTATACGCCCCGACAACCCACTCGCTCATCGGATGCTGTTCTCCGCAGTCCAGGCACATCGTCGTGGCAAACTGCGCCCCGCAATGCGGGCAGGCGCCCCGTGTCTCGAAGGTGTCGAAGGCCTTCCTGCACTCTCCGCATCCCCAGTAAGCCCCTGCAGGCGGCGCCGTCCGGCAACTCGGGCAGGCATACCCCGTCCGTCGCGGCAGCCTTGAAAGACGCAGAAGGATCTGCGCCTGCTGCAACCCGCCCCAGCAGTTCATCAGCATAAAAACGCCGATCGCGATCATCCAGAACGATTGCTGCATATAGGCCAGGACGAAGAGCCCAACGATACCCAGCAAACCTACCACGACGGCCACCATCAGGCTGCGAGCCCGTCCCATCACATACCACAGCAGTGAGCGAAGAATCTGCCCGCCATCCAGTGGATAGACAGGCAGGATATTAAAGATCAGCAGCGCAAAGTTGATCCGCGAGATCCATTCGACCAACAGATAGGCGTTGGGCATCGTTTGCGCCCATCCCTGCGTCCAGCCAAACAGCGCCGGCACGGCCAGCGCGGGCACACCCAGCACCGTCAGCAGCGCCACATTCACCAGCGGTCCGGCTGCAATGCTCCAAAGCGTTGCCCCCGGCCTCTGCGGCGGATTCACATACGCCACCCCGCCGAAGGGCCATAGCAGGATCTGGTTCGCCGTTCCACCCACCTGCCTGCAGGCCAGCGCGTGCCCAAACTCGTGCAGCAGCACAATCAGGAACAGTCCCAGGTACTCCAGCGCATTCCAGATCACAGAGGAGTATTGGCCCTGCCGCCTTTGAATCTCAAAGGCCGCAACGAGAAACCATGACCAATGCAGATAAAGATCGATCCCCTTAAAACGAAACAGATGCATCGATCCTTGGCGAAGGCTGGACATGGCTGTAGCTTACCGCATCTGGAAGGCGTCCGGCGGCAGGCACGGCGAAAGAGCGATACTCTGTCCGCCTCGATTCCCGCTTTTGGAATGAGGGAAACAGAGAACGGAAGGGGATTGAGGCAAAGGTGTCCGCTCTTGCACGCGGAACAAACTTCCCCGGCTGTTTCCTCGTGCGGACCTTACGAAACGCTTGCCTGCCGCGTCTGCTCCTCGATCACGCGCTTCAAATCCGCCGGGGAATAGGTCGGCGACTTGATCACCTTGCCATCCGGGCGTTTATGAATCTTCAGAATCGGACTCCAATCGCCTGCGTGGGCGTTCGAATCCTCCGGATGAACCAGCTCCGTTCCAGCTCCCGGCGCCAGAACCGCATCGCAAACGCTGCAATGCGGCCAGGCCTTGCTCATATTGCTGCGCTGCACCTCGTCCCACCCCGGCTGAGCCTTCACACCAGCCGCATTCAGCGCCCCATACGTGACAACAAGCTGGTCGATGCACCCGTCCACGTACTCCACAAAGTCAGGCTTGCCCTCGGGGTCGAGCACCACGTTGATCTCGTCAATCACCGCGGCCCTTCCGTTCGATTCCGCAGAGTCCATCGTGACCGTGCAGCCGCAGCCCCTGACGAACTCCAGTGCCTCTTCGAAGACCAGCCGCGCGCGCAGCAGCCTCGTCTCCGGATCAGGAAGCTCGGGCGACTCCTTCACCTGCTGGTCATACTGCTTCATCAGAGTCACAATGTCTTCCTGCGGGCGGTAGGGCTTGTCGGTCATTCAATCCTCAATTCATGAGATGGGCAGGGATGCTGGTCTGGCTAGCCGCAATTCTAGTCGATGCGGAGCTGCCCAAGGAACCCTCCCGCTCCACCGTCCCAGCCCTCGTGCACTACACTCGACGGGAAGGCAAGTTTTCACTCCGAGGTCCAATTCCTTTGAATCGATCGCATCTCCCCGCTCTGGCTGCCGCCGTTCTTTTGCTGCTCCCCGTACTTCCGGCGCAGCCCCCGGCCACCCAGCCAGCCACTCCGTCCTCTATCGCCGCCAACCGCAAGGCCCTCAACGCCCTCTTCGAGGACTACTGGCAGGACCAGCTCAAGCACGATCCAGAGTTCGCCTCCACGCTGGGCGACAGCCGCTACAACGACCAGATCAGCGACTACTCGGTCAAGGCCGTCAACGATGCGCTGGCCCGCGAAGAAAACTACCTGGTGCAACTGGCCGCCATCGATCCGGCTGGATTTTCGGACGACGAGAAGACCAGTCGCGAACTTCTTCTGCGCACCTTCACCGAAGACATCGAGGCCGCCAGCTTCAAAGAGTGGGAGATGCCCATCGACCAGATGGGCGGCATTCACACCACCTATCCGCGGCTGGTGGCCCAGCTCAGCTTCACCACCGTGAAAGATTATGACGACTGGATCGCCCGCCTTCGCGCCATTCCCAAGGCCTTCGACCAAGTCACGGAAAACATGTCTATCGGCATCGAGGACCATCGCGTGCCGCCAAAATATCTGCTCTCCAAGGCGCTCGATCAGGTCAAGCAACTCGCCACGCAGAAGCCTGAAGACTCCCCGCTCGCTCTGCCTCTCAAGAGTTTTCCTTCCACCATCAAGCCCGCCGAGCAGGAGCGCATCAAAACCGAGATGCTCGACGCCATTGCCAAACAGGTCCAGCCCGCCTACCTGCGCTTTGCGCGCTTCCTTGAGGCCAGCTACATTCCCGCTGGACGCGAAGAGCCCGGCATTTCTGCCATCCCCGACGGAGCGAAATACTACGCCTTCTCCATCCGCCGCACCACCACAACCGATCTCACCGCCGGCCAGATCCACCAGATCGGTCTCGATGAGGTCAAGCGCGACGAGGCCGAGATGCTCGTCATCGCGCAAAAGCTCGGCTTCAAAGACCTGAAAACCTTCCGCGCCAGCTTCAAGGCCAATCCCAAGCTCCATCCCGCATCACCCGAGGCGCTTCTCGCGGCCTATCGAGGCTATCTCACGCCCATGCAGGCCAAGCTGCCGCAACTCTTCGGCCGCCTGCCCAAGGCGCCCTTTGAAGTGGCCGCCGTTCCCGACTTCCTTGAGAAGACCTCAGCCCCCGCCTACTATGAAGCCGGCACGCCCGACGGCAGCCGTCCGGGCCGTCTCTTCATCGACACCTACAACGCCACCGACCGCAATCTCTACTCCGTCGAGTCCATCGCCTATCACGAAGGCCTTCCCGGCCATCACCTGCAAATCTCCATCGCTCAGGAGCAGGAGGGCGTGCCCACCTTCCGCAAGCATGAGTTCTATACCGCCTACACCGAGGGCTGGGGACTCTACTCTGAACGTCTCGGCAAAGACGTCGGCTTCTATCAGGACCCCTACTCCGACTATGGCCGCCTCGAAGCCGACATCTGGCGCGCCATCCGCCTTGTTGTAGATACCGGCGTCCACTCCCAGCACTGGACCCGCCAGCAGATGGTCGATTACTTCCACGAACACTCGGCCATCGACGAACCCAGCATCCAGGCCGAGGTCGATCGCTACATCGCATGGCCCGGCCAGGCTCTGGCCTACAAGATCGGCCAACTCAAAATCCTCGCCCTGCGCGACCGCGCCAAAACTGCTCTCGGCGACAAATTCGACATTCGCGCCTTCCACGATCAGGTGATCGACTCCGGCGCGCTGCCGCTCGACCTCCTCAGCGTCCGCATCGACAACTGGATTGCCAGCCAAAAGCCCGCAAAGTAGAAATTGAACCCAGGCAGCCTGCTTCCCGTGCCGGCTGCCTTAGTTGTCTACCGTCTTAGCCAACCCGCAAATGGGTGAAATGTGATCCAGCCGATGCAATCCGCCAACTTGCGAACTCGCTAACTCCGCGCAGCGGAGGCTAACCAGCCGCCTTTGGATCAAGACGCCTTGCTGCTTTTTTGCTTTTAGATCGATCCACTCGTGGATGAGTCTGGATTTTGTTCTTTGTCTGAAATTCCCGGTGCTCATGATGATTTGGGAGAGAACAACTTTGTAGACCGCGAAACAACTTCCCCATGAGTCAAGAAGCGTCAGGGCACGACTTCAGTCGTGCCGCAAACCATAGAAAAGATCCCGGGCTTTAGCCCCTGCGGGAAGATTCTCAATTGCATAAACGACCTGTTCATGGACTCTCTAGAGCAACAAAGACCAGACATTTGCCAATTATTCATACATAACTCACAGTCCTTTCTTATTTCCCGCCCAAAATCCTACTTGAGCATTCTCTGATTTGCACTCCATGGGCTAAACCCTGATCGCCCAACTGTATCTTCAGCCCGACCCTGGCGAACCCACGCCGGGCGGGGACCGGAAGCCTCTGCTGCCCATGGCACTGCGCATCCCTTCACCCGCACATCGCACGTGATGCGTGGCTGTGTACCCAATGAAAGGTTTATCCATGTTTCGAGGCCGTCTCTCTTCCCATCTAGTGTTGCTTATTCTCTTCAGTGCGTCCATTGCCGCCGCACAAGGCCCATCCAATGAGGCTCCAGCGGAGGCCGCGCCAGAGTCAACGAAGATCACCACCACTGAGACCGTCGTCGTGACCGCGCCCGGCGAGTTTCGCGTCGAGCAGGAGTTGCAGGGGCCTGCTCTGCTTGATGAAGCGCCCGGAACCAGCCCCATCCAGAGCATCGCGCAGCTTCCCAGCGTCAACTTCCAGGCTGCCGATCCCTACGGCTCCTACGAGTGGGCCGTCCGCATCTCGGTGCGCGGCTTCAATCAGAATCAGCTCGGCTTCACCCTCGACGACATTCCGCTCGGCGACATGTCCTACGGTAATTGGAATGGTCTGCACATCAGCCGCGCCATCATTGATGAAAACGTCGGCCGCGTCGTGCTCTCGCAGGGCACCGGAGCTCTGGAGACAGCCTCCACCAGCAACCTCGGCGGTACCCTCCAGTTCTACTCGTCCGATCCATCCGACACGCGCAGCTTCCACCTCAGCCAGTCCTTCGGCAGCTTCAGCGCCGCCCGCACCTTTGCGCGTTTTGAGAGCGGCCTGCTTCCCGGCCACTCCAAGTTCTATCTCACCGGCGCTTACCAGCTCTCCGACAAGTGGAGAGGCCACGGCCAGCTCGGCCAGAACTACTGGCAACTCAACGGCAAGTTCGTCCACTACGTCGGCAACAACGGCGTCCTCTCCGTCTTTGCCAACGTTGGCGACCGCCGCGAAGTCGATTACCAGGATGTAAACAGGATATGGACTAAGAAACTGGGCTATAGCTGGGATAACTTCGGAAACTGGGCTCAGTCGGTTCAGGCTGGGTGGGCTTGTGACGGCGTAGGTAGTTATCCCGCGCCAGTGAATGTTCTGGCCTCCAACGAAGATCCATGCGATGCCGGCTACTACGGCGGCGCTGGACTTCGCAAAGACACCATCGGCGGCGTCAGCTACAAGCAGGCGCTCACCGATCACGTCACCTTGAAGGTCACTGGCTACGGTCACCACAACGATGGACGCGGCCTCTGGTTCACGCCCTACCTGCCCACATATCAAAACATCTATGCACCCAGCGCCGCGACCATCGTCTCGCCTATCTCATTGCGCACCTCCGAGTACGGCATCAACCGCGCCGGCTTCCTTGCTTCGCTGGCTTACGAAAACGGCCGCAACAAGGTCGAGGGCGGCATCTGGTTTGAAGGAGAGAAGTGGAATCTGGCTCGCCGCTTCTACGGCACCAGCGCAACCAGCCCTCTGCACTCGCTCTACTCCTTCCCCTCCAATCCCTTCTATACGCAGTGGGAGTACGTCTTCAATTCGACCGTCTACGACGTTCATCTTCAGGATGTCTTCAAGGTCAACGACAAGCTCTCGCTCTCAGGCGGCTTCAAGTCTGAAGAAACCACTACCGACGGCCAGCTCTCCAAGACCTTCCAGTCCAGTCCAGCCTTTACGCCAGGCGCGTATGCGCAGGGCAAGCTGACCTCCGGCAAGCCCTTCCTGCCGCAGTTCGGCGCCAACTACAAGCTCAACAAGAACAACGAAATCTTCGGCGACGCGGCCTACAACGTCCGCTCCTACCAACCCGGCGGCTACGGCTTCGGCAACTCGCCCTGGGGCACCACGCAGGTCGCCTTTGACACACTGCACTCCACGCTCAAGCCCGAGACCTCCTGGACCGAGGAAGCCGGCTTCCGTTCCTCCTCCAAGCTCTACTCCGCGCAGGTCAGTTACTTCCACGTCAACTTCTCCAACCGCCTGCTGGCCTTCGCCAACGGCAAAGGCATTCAAGGCAATCCCTCGTTGCTCAACAACGTCGGCGGCGTAACCACCAACGGCATCGACGGCGCGCTCACGTTCCACCTCGGCCCCCAGTTCACGCTCTACAACGGCGCGACATGGAACAAGTCCACCTTCGACAAGAACGTCACCAAGGCCGACGGCACCTGCCTCTATAACGATGCTCTCGGCAACTGCATGTCCATCAAAGGCAAGATCATGGTCGACACGCCTGAAGGCCTCTATAAAACCTCGCTCGGCTGGAACAAGTCCGGTGCATTCGCCAACCTCGGCGCCGATTACCTCTCCACGCGCTACTTCACCTACACCAACGACGGCAGCGTCGGCGGCCGCTTCCTCGCCGAGTTCGGCGCAGGCTACAAACGCACGGAACTCGGAGCCTTCAAGGAACTCAAGGCCCAGCTCAACATCTACAACCTCATGAACTCCGCTTACTACGCCTCCATCGGCACCAACGGTTTCAGCGGCACCGATCCTCTCTCGGTCAACAACAATACGCTGCAAGTCGGCTCGCCACGCACTCTGGTCGGCACATTCTCCGTGCGTTTCTAGTGCTCTGATCGCATGATTCTGCATCTGTAGCCCCGGTCTCCTGACCGGCTGTCGTGCGGGTCTCCAGACCCGCACTCGGTACGAAATCATACTGTGAGAGACTTGGCTCTCACTCTCCCGTACGGCCCGAGGGCGCGGATCATTCCGCGCCCTCTTTTTTGGGGGACCTAGTGTCCTGACCCCAATGTTCACATCACATTTTTGACTGTCATCCTGAGCGAACGGGGCCCCAAACGCTTTTCAGTTTGGGGGTGGTGAGTCGAAGGATCTGCAGTTGTTCTTCAATGAATTTCTGAGTCATCACAATAAGGCCTGTTCACACAACCCCGGCTGCACCACGGTAATGTGAGCCTGCCCTCGCAAATGTGATAGCCTGAACCTTCCCATTTCAGCGGCACACCTGTCTCGATTCGCTGCAAATGCGGGCTATTGCGTCACCTGGAGAGAAATCAAATGAAGCGTCTTTTTGCACTTGCCGGTGTCTTTGCATTTTCCTGCTGTCTGCACGCTCAGGCAGTCGATACAACAGTTTGCGACATCCTCAAGGATCCGCAGTCCTTCAATGGCAAGATTGTCCGCGTTAAAGGTACAGTCACCGCCGGCTTTGACCAGTTCGTGATCAAGGGCGCAGACTGCGGCGGCGGACGAGTGAATGACATCTGGCTCGCCTATCCCGAGGGAACCAAGGCAAAGTCGGGCCCCGCAATCGTCGTCGAGTTGCAGCCGGCCAAGAACTTTTCAGGGACAGTGGCTCCGGTCGAGCAGCGCGCGGCAGTGACGCTGGACAAGAACAGCAAGGAATTCAAGCAGTTCGATTCCGCGCTCTCCAACGCCTACAAGGGAGATGGGTTGTGCATCGCCTGCGGACGGTACACAGTGACCGCGACGCTGGTAGGCCGGCTCGACGGCGCCTCAGCAGGAGTGCGGCGCGACAAGAAGGGAAAGATCACCTCGATCGCTGGCTTCGGCAACCTGAATTTGTACAGCGCGCGGCTGGTGCTTCAGTCGGTCTCAGAGATTACGACCAAGGAGATCGACTACTCAAAGAGCGCCGCTGCGACCAAGGGAGAAATGATCCCGCCCAGCGACGCCTCCGACGCAGTGGCCGATACGCACAAGGTTGCCAAGTCCTTCGGCGACGGCAATCCGCTGGGAGCCAAGCTCGAGCGCGCCGCTGCCGCCTTTGGCAAGAATAATGGCGTGACGCTGAGCTTCAACAATGGTAACCAGGCCATCGCAAAGGAAGAGGGCAAGGGCGATTCCGATTCCCCCGATGGCGTCCTCTACAACTGCAAATTGAGCACAGACCGCCTGAAGGGCCATGCCCTCGCGATCGCGATTGGTTATGCGGGTACGGTCGTCGCCGATTCGCGCGATCTGGACAAGGCTGCAAGCTACGCGGGGGGCTACGATTTCGAATACTATGCCTACCAGACCGCGGCTCTGGGCGCCATTGGCGAACGCCTCAAGACGCTCACGCTGCCCGGCGGCTACCTGATCTGGAACAAGGGCTGGGCCCCTGCGGAGATGGAGAGTTCCCTCGACGCTGGGATTACAACCTACCTCACTGCCGAAGAGTTGCTCAAGCGGTAACCGTCCATCGCACCCAAAATCAGCGCGCCCCGGTCCCCAGCATCTGAGGACCGGGGCTTTTGCATCTCACTTGTAGCGCCGGTCTCCAGACCGGCTGTCGCGCGGATGGCCCGTCCGCGTCGGCCTCAAATCTCCTCATTTTCCCGAGAAATCCAAGCCAAAATCCCCCGAAAACGACCGCTAACCGCCGTTTTTCCCGCAATTCCTCCACATAGATCCAGAGCCATCCTCTCTTTTCTCCACGCATACCTGAAGCGATCGAGCCAGAACTCCACATCCACCTCGACCCCTGACCCGAAGCGAGTATCCTTGTAGAAAGTACCATCACACTCATTCGAGACAAGGAAACCGAAGAATGGCGGAGACACCCGTTGAACTCACCCAGGAAGCTCCCGCGCAGTTGCCCAACGTCCGCGTAGCCGTACTAGGCGCGGGTAAAATGGGCGGCATCCTTTTGCAGGCATTTCTGAAGCAGAACCTCTTCGCCCTCGATCAGATTCACGCCACCGTGGGGCACGCCGAAAAGGCGCTGGCGCTGAGCACGCAGTGGGGCGTCGACGTGACCACCAACAACCTCGAAGCTGTCCGCCAGTCCGACCTGATTCTACTGGGCGTTAAGCCCTTCCAGGTGCCGGAGCTGATCGCCGAGATTCGCCCGGCGCTCACCAAAGACAAGACACTTATCTCCTTCGCAGCCTCAGTCAAGACCCGCTCCATCGAAGAGGCCACGGGCCTCGAAATCGGCGTCATTCGCGCCATGCCCAACACTCCCTCGGCGCTCGGCGCAGGCGCAGCAGGACTCTGCCGGGGACGCTTCGTCAGCGCGCAGCAGATGGAACTGGCCAAGCGCATCTTCGAGACCGTGGGCCGCACCGTCACCGTCGACGAGAAGCACATGGACGCCGTCACCGGCCTCTCCGCCTCTGGCCCGGCATACATCTACATCATCATCGAGGCCCTCGCCGAGGCCGGCGTCAAAGTCGGCCTCTCCCGCGACGTCGCCACCCAACTGGCAGCGCAAACCACCCTCGGTTCAGCCAAGATGGTCCTCGAAACCGGCTACCACCCGGCCATGCTCAAGGATGCCGTAACGACCCCGGCTGGCTGCACCATCGACGGCATTCTGGAGTTAGAAGAGGGCGGCCTGCGCGTCACCCTCATCAAAGCCGTCATGCGCGCCACACAGCGGGCCAAAGAACTGGCCGCCGGATAAGATTGGTTCAAGGCTTCCCAGGTCTCAGAATCGAGACCTGGGGCACCCATCTAGTTCATTGACCGCTAACTCGCTGACCCGATCCCTTGCCCATTCAACGCCCAATCTGGCTTCCGAAACTCGTGCCCGAACTCGACGGCCTGCGCGGCCTCGCGGTTCTGGGCGTGATCTTCTACCACTGCCATCCGCGCTTCGAGGGCACTCCGCTGCACTACGCCGCGCTCTGGGGATGGGCGGGCGTCAATCTTTTTTTCGTCCTCTCCGGCTTTCTCATTACTTCCATCCTGCTAGAGTCGCGTGAGAAGCCTCATTACTTCCGCAACTTCTATGGGCGTCGCGCCCTGCGTATCTGGCCGGTCTATGTTTTTTTGCTGGCAGTCGTCTATGCGCAGTCCGACTGGTTCATCGGACCCAAGCCGTTGGACGCCATCAAGGCAGCGCCTTGGTTCGCCTATATATTTTTCGTGCAGAATCTCTTTCACATCACGATGCCCCCAGCCATCGGTCCCACCTGGTCGCTAGCCATCGAGCAGCAGTACTACCTGCTCTGGGCACCGATGGTCCGCTTTTTGCGCCGGCCGTGGATGCTGGCCGCAATCCTGACCGCCGCATTTGCCGGTTCTCCGCTCTTAGACCATCACGCATGGCTCACGCCCACTCACACACTGATCCATCTTGACGGGATTGCCCTCGGCAGTTTGCTGGCACTCGGCCTTTACACACTCGTGATTAGCCGCCGCATCTGGCTCTGGATCGGCCTCTGTGCCTTCGTCGTGGGCATCGCGGCAGCGGCCACCGTGGCCGGTGGAACCCGGTTTCTTGATACCGCACTGGCAACAGGTTTTGCCGGCGCCCTGCTGGCTGCAATCGCCTCCACCGGAGCCCGCAACCCGGTTAACGCAGCGCTCCGCCGCGGACCGCTGCCGTTCTATGGGCGCATCAGCTACGGCCTATACATGATCCATGTCATGGTCTTCGTCTACCTCGGCTTGTTCGATCTCCACATGAATGCCTACGGAATTCCCGGCAACATGGCCGTAGTCGCCATGCGCCTTGCCGTCTCCACTGCTGCAGCAACCGCTCTGTGGTATGGTTTCGAGTCGCAAATCCTCAAATTGAAGCGATATTTTTAGAACGTCAACGGCACTTCCCAATTCCGGAAGCCGCCTCATGCCAGTTCCACACTGTGAACCGGTGTCCCAGCGGTATGTGACTTTAATCACCCTGTACAGCGCGCGACGGCTGCTAGGCTCTAAGCTATCAGCGGAACTTCTTTCCCGAGGTGCACTTGTGAGCGAAGCAACGAACAAAGGCCCCCTGAGCCCGGAGCAGTTGGCAAAGATGAACGCCTACTGGCGTGCCGCCAACTATCTCTCCGTCGGCCAGATTTATCTGAAAGACAACCCGCTGCTGGAGCGTCCGCTAACCCTGGACGACGTGAAACCACGCCTTTT
>Ga0302323_100000070_pt1 | contig 65843 bp, 69 predicted proteins | sample Fen_T0_3_FD_201950 | JGI IMG/M metagenome (GOLD analysis project Ga0302323, IMG submission 201950) | Peat permafrost microbial communities from Stordalen Mire near Abisko, Sweden - Fen_T0_3 | ecosystem: Environmental > Terrestrial > Soil > Wetlands > Permafrost | place: Sweden: Abisko...
CCCCTCAACTACCAATTCGGCGAATTCATGCTGGACGTCGCACGGGGGTGTGTCCTCAGGGCGGGAGAAGAAATCAAACTCCGACCGAAGGTTTACGAAACGCTCAAGTATTTTGTGGAACATCCGGGGCGGCTCATCAGCAAGCCGGAATTGATGCAAGCAGTGTGGCCCGACGCTTTTGTAACCGACGATTCCCTGGTCCAATGCACCCTTGAGTTGCGTCGCGCTCTCGAGGATCGCAACCAGCAGTTGCTCAAGACCGTGCCCCGGCGTGGGTACTTGTTTACGTCTGATGTCAGGCAAATCCCGACGAGACCAGATTTTTATGCTGCGGCGGAGCCCCAAGGCTTGTTACATGACCGGGAACGGCTGCCGCTAGAAATCGCCAGGGCGGAGATTGACCGAACCAAGATGGCCCGAGCGAAAGCGCCCCGAAGGCGACGTGATCTGCCCACTCCGCGCACCTCGTTGATCGGACGGGAAGAGCAACTGGCCGAAGTCACTGAGTTGCTGCTTCGGGAGGATCTTCGACTCTTGACCCTCACGGGTCCGGGAGGGGCTGGAAAAACTCGGCTTGCGATTGCGGCAGCCACGGCCATCGCGGACCGCTTCACCGCCGGTGTCCAATTCGTCAGCTTAGCGTCGATCAAGGATCCGAGCTTAGTGGCCACTGCACTCGCGGACGCGCTCGAAATCCAGCAGGTCGCAAACCGCACTATTTCTCAACTTATCGGCGATCAACTGCAGAACTTGGGACCGTTCCTGCTTCTGCTCGACAACTTCGAACAAGTGCTCGCGGCTGCCACGCTGGTGGCTGAAACGCTGGACGCTTGCCCGTCTCTTAAGATCTTGGTTACCAGCCGGTCGGCCTTGAGAATCTATGGAGAACAGGAATTTCCCGTGGCTCCGCTAGCACAGAATTCCGCGGTCGAACTGTTTGTGCAGCGCGCGGCTTCTGTCTGGCCCGATTTTGCGATCACTTCGGAGAATGCATTGGCAGTTCAGGAAATCTGCCTGCGCCTGGATGGATTGCCGCTAGCGATCGAATTGGCCGCGGCACGAACTAAGGTCCTGCCTCCTAGCGCCATCCTGGATCGGTTGCAAAGCCGGTTGCAGTTGTTGACGGGCGGTGCGCTCGACTTGCCGGAGCGGCAACAAGCTCTCCGCAAAACGATCGACTGGAGTCATGGCCTCTTGAGCGAAGCCGAGGCGAAACTGTTTCGTCGACTTTCCGTCTTTGTTGGTGGATGCACAATGGAAGGGACGGAAGCGGTTTGCAATACAAGTCGAGATATCGGGTTAGATCTCTTTGAAGGTGTCTCTTCGCTAGTGGATAAGAATTTGGTGCAGCGCGTGGACCGGGCCGAGGCTGAGCCGCGTTTCGTGATGTTGGAGACGATTCGGGAGTACGCACTCGAACGCCTCGTCGATGGCGGCGAACACTCCGCTACCCGAAGAGCACATGCGGCATATTGTCTGGTTTTGGCGGAGGAAGGGAATCCCGAATTAAGCCCGGCCGATCGGGCGCGATGGCTTGCGCAATGCGACGTCGAGATCGACAACTTCCGTCTTGCGCTCGACTGGCTTTTTGAGACTCTGGACCTGGATTGGGCCTTTCGCCTGTGTGTCGCTCTGTTTCGTTTTTGGGACATGCGGGAACACCTCGCGGAAGGTCGCGCCCGATTGGAGGCGGTCCTCCGGTTGTCGGGTTCGGATCACCTGAAGGAACGGGCGAGGGTGGCACTTTTCCTGGGCGCCTTAGCGACAACACAAGGCGACTATCCGGCTGCCGAGAGTTCTCTGGAACGGAGTCTTTCTCTGTACGAGGAGCTTGGCGATGAGTCAGGGATCGCCGCATCATTGAATGCCCTAGCGGTATCGGCTCGCGATCGCGGTGACTATGCAGCAGCACAGAGCAATTTTGAACGAAGCCTCGCGTGTTGGAGAATGCTGCCGGATCGTCAGGCGATTGCGCGTTGTCTCCACAACCTGGCGAATGTGGTGAAGATTCGCGGCGACTACCCGCGAGCTCGGTGGGCGCTCTCTGAGGCGACGGATATCTTCGAGGAACTCGGCGATCGCAGTGGCGCCGCGTGGTCCATCAACCAGCAAGGGGACATCGCGCGCGAACAGGGCGACTTGGTGGCTGCTCGGGAATTGTACGAACGTTCACTGCTAGCTTTCCGGGAAGCCGCAGACCCTTGGGGAGCGGCGCGCTCCCTTACGGACTTGGCCTACATCGACTGTGAACATGGGCGCCATTTGACCGCACACATCGCCTGCCGAGAAGCTTTGGAAATCTTTGCCAGTCTTGGACACCGGCGCGGAATCGCGCGGGCTCTCGAGGGCTCCGCCTGCCTGGCTCTGGCGCAGGGACACGCGGAACGTGCTCTAAAGCTGGCCGCTGCTGCTGCACACCTACGCCAGCTAATCAGTGCTCCGCTGCATCTGGCGGAACAATCAAAGCTCAATCAGTCAATAAGCCCCGCGTGGGAAGCGCTTAGCGAGGAGGCGGGAAAGCGTGCATGGGCAGAAGGTTCGGCAATGAGCATGGAAAATGCAGTCCAGTACTCTCTGGAGGAACCGAAGCCCGCTATTTCAGGTTCGCGGGATCGATGAGCCGACGCACTGCCGAAACGCGATTCGCTGGAATTCCTGCCCTACGCGCGTGCTCTCGAACCGTGTCTTCGTCGGGAGCCAGATACACACAATAGACCTTGTCTTCAGTGACATAACTGTTGAGCCACTGAATCTGCGGCCCCATTTCCTTCAACGTCTGCAAGGAACGTAAGGATACTTCCCGGATCTGCTCTTCCGACAGCTCTCCGGCACCGGGAATTTCGCGTTCAATTACGAATTGCGGCACAATTCCAAGAGTCTAACATTAACCCTTTTTACGCGCAGGTCTAGGCGAGCGTGGCTTAGTCTTGCCGGTTCCGTTCACAGCTAGTCTCGTGCTGATTCCATTGCATTGAGGGCGGGTCGGCCAATACAAGAATAGTCGTTCGAGCTAGTCTTTCTGGGCGCACTAGATCCAGAACCGGACTTCTTGGAATTCTGCAAGCTCTTTGGTGCAGTAATTTCATTGGCTCGTCCGCCCGAAGAAGGATGCCGTATTCAATGCCAAGTCAAATCGTTGCCGGCGCTCCTGTTCGGCGTCTCAGGCGATGAGGGATGGTCCGACATGCGCACCGACTTCCCGGTGCAGAGCATTTTGCGGCACTCAAGAATTCAGACGACGCTCGATCTCTACACCCAGGGCGATGGCGATGAGACACGTGCGGCGCAAGGCGCCTTCCTTAAAGAACTGGGCCTGATAACGGAGATGGTCCAATGACCCGATTCCGCTTGTGGGCTAAATTGTGGGTTAAGCTTTCGAGAGACAATCTTTGCAAACTGCTGAAAACTAATGGTGGGCGCTATAGGATTCGAACCTATGACTTCCACCGTGTGAGGATGGCACTCTACCGCTGAGTTAAGCGCCCTACAAAAGCCCTAGAGCCAACTTTTCGTCGCTCTTCTTTTTCAGTGACTTACGTCGGTGGGCGGTGTCCACCAAGTGGGTACTCTATCGTTTTTCCACCGCGGTGTCCAGCCTCTTTGGACACCATCAGCGTGGGGTCAGGTCTTCAATGTGCATGTGGATAGTGAGCTGGCGCAGTGCCTCCTCTAGCACTCTTCTTTCCAGGTGGCTGGCAGCAAAAGGTGTTGGCTGCAAGATTCTGTCGTTGATGGCACGGCGGGCTTGTTCACAGAGAGCGGGTTTCTTGCTCGGATCCTGCTCGTGAATCGCAAGTGCGTAGGCGACTTTCCAGAGCGCGAGAGACGGCTCGGGTTTCGTGAGTGGTGAAAACAACTGGGGGAGGGACGTTGTATTTTCCATAGTTGGATTTCAGTGTTTCGGGCAGACGCGCGTCCTAAGATCGCGAGTCATGCGCAGGGCCGTATGCGAGATGACATTCACACGTCTCCGCGCCTCGGCGTTGTCTGGAATCAAATCGAGGAGCAGTTCGCACTCTCCGACAATGATGCTCACGCAGTTGCTCAGGTCGTGCGACAAGTCGCAGTGTGCGGGCTGGGGCATGTGCTTGGGAGTTGGGTAGGCACTCAGGGAAAACCTCCTTTTCTTCATCGCCAGGCGACACAATTCGGGCTAGAGCGGAGGCCTTGGAGCTAACGAAGCAGTTTTGCAGAAAGCAAGAACGTTGCCAGATAGTTGTTCGTTGCAACTTGTTGGAATGCGATGAAGGAGAAGAATTGTATGCGGCGCGCAAGTGCCGTCAGGCAGTCGCGTGGGACAACATTCCGGCATGTCGGGATTTCAGGCGTCTGAATTTCAGACGGTGCCGCCGGCGCGGAGAGCCGATGTGCGTGGATTCTAGATTGGCTTCGTGTTCATCTCGAGCTCGCGAATGGTGAGTTGGCGGCGGGCTTCTTCCAGTTCAGCAAGGTCGTGGGCTAGTTCGAGTGCGTGCTCGTGCATCGCTTTGCCTGCTTCCGCGAAGAGTGTCTTTTGTCTTACCGGATCCTGCTCACGCATCGCTGCGTGATATGCCTTCTTCCAAGGATGAAGCATGGCGCACCTGGGCTCGGTCTTTGATGCTTGGACAATAAATTCCTTGTTGCGGCCCTTTTGTGTCGCTGTCCCGTCGGAGCAGCGACACTGGGCTTACTGTCAGAGGGAGCTTATCAAAGGGGGACGGGTGCCGTCAGTGACAAAATTGGGTGGCAGGAACCGGCATGATAGGTACCCAGGATTTGTCGGTCGGGCACAACGATGTACCCTTCGCCAACGGAACCATAGACGCAATTCCGCTGCGTCGCCCAGAACCACCAGTGCGCCGCAATACACGCGCAGAGTACGGCATCGATCTGATCTTCGACGGATTTCAAATTGCCCGTCACAGGGATCGCGGGGAGTCGGAAGGATAGCGGAGGATTCAACAGCGGAAGTCTCGAAAGCATTAACTTGCGAAGCCGTCGCAGTCCCTTGGCTCTTTCTGCACGTCGCCCACGCTTGTACTTCACTATGAGAGGCAGGTCGAAAAGATTCACGGTAGCAGCGTGCGGGTGAACTTCGATTTGAAAGCGCCCCTCCTGCCGCGCCGTCATCTCGGCGCCGTGGGCAAATCCCAAAGCCGCAAGCCGCCGACTGAACTCGATTACGTTCGCCGCAAACGGGCGCCCCAGATTCGCCGCGTGGCAGCCAGCGTGAAAGCGCCGGAAGTCGCGGTTCAGTTCACGTTCGGCCTCGCGAATGCCCGTTCGGTTGCGGATCACGAGCGGAGCATCCACTCCCACCACTGCGCCGCCGCTCCCAGCCTCCGCTTCAAGCCAGTGCAGGATGTCCTTGGTGCACTCCAGGCGCGCAACTGCCCGCAACTTCAGGCTTTTGCCGTCCGTTGTGATGGAGGCCAAGCCGCTAGGCTTTCCGTACCAACCTAGATCGACGCCAAGAAACACCGGGTGACTAGATGCGCTCATGGACGGGGAATCAGTTCTACCGGATCGCCGACCGAGATTCGGCCCGGAGTGATGACCAGGCTATTCAACCCCAGCACGCCGCCAAATTCTCTTTGCACGCGGCGCAGGACGTTCAGATCCTGCTTGCCCGTGTCCGGATCGAACGTCGTCATGATGCAGCGGCCGCGCAGATCATCCATCCCAATGAGGACCTCTCCGATGCGCAGTTGCGCGCCTTCCCACTGGCGTTCGGCGAGTCCTTCTACGCCGCCAATGACCAGGTTCGGACGAAAGCGACGGCGGTCGTATCCCACGGCCGCAAACATCCCGTCGGTCGTGACCAGAAGCGGAAGGATGTCGAAGCGATCATCCGCATCGCTGCGAACCAAATGGGCTCCTGGGCCAGCCGCTTTCTCAACATCACGAGAGACTTGCTCGGAATCCCAGGGGAGTCCATCGACCAATACATGGCCGTCTTCCGCGATCATCGCTCGATGTCGAAGCAGATCGGGCCGGGTTCGCGCGGTAAAGAGCCTCCCGGACGCGTTTCGGACTTGAACAATCCGGTCTCCGGCGATCCCGTGTTCTGTAATCTCGGCGCTCGCAAGGGACTCCCCCGCCATCGACTTCACGGGATAGCGCCAGAGTTCCTGGATCACCATAGTGTTCTTCCCCAATCGATGCGGCTCGCCGCATCCAAACCTTGCTGCGAGCCGCACTCGGTTTCATGGTACTTAGGCAGCTTTCTTAACTTGCACCTTGCGGTCGTAGAAAGAGCGTACGAACTTCGCGATCTCTGAGCAATGATCTTCCAGCGCGAAGTGTCCGGTGTCGAGCATGTGCAACTCAGCGTCTTTGACGTCGCGTTGAAAGGCCCTTCCACCCTCCTGCGTGAAGATGGGATCATTGGCTCCCCAAACCAGCAGCGTTGGCGGCTGGTGATTGCGAAGGTACTCGTGCCAGTGTGGATACTGATCGACGTTCGTCCGATAGTCGTAGAAGAGGTCGAGCTGAATCCGATGATTCTCTGGCCGGCCGAGAAAGAACAGGTCGGTACTCCAATTGTCCGGACTGATCTTCTCCGCGTTGCGTGTGCCCTCACTGTAGATCCACTTCACTCCGTCCGGGGTGAAGAAATTTGCCAGCGGCGCTTCGGTTTCCGGCGTGCGCTTTTTCCAGAGTGCGGTTCGCAGCGCATCCCATACCCCGGTAAATCCCTCTTCGTAAGCATTTCCGTTTTGCGAAATGATGCCTTCAATCCAATCGGGATGCCGCAGAGCGATTCTAAATCCCACAGGCGAGCCGTAGTCCTGAATGAACATCGTGAACTTCTTTACAGCCAGTGATACCAGCAGTTTTTCCACGACCTCGGAAAGCTTGTCGAAGGTGTAAGAGAACTGCGTGGGCGAGGGGGCATCGGTGTTTCCGAACCCGGGGTAGTCCGGCGCGATCAGGTAGAACTTATCCGCCAATTCCGCCATGAAGTTGCGGTACATGTGGGAGGACGACGGGAATCCGTGGAGTAGGACCATGGCTGGATTCTTGGGGTCACCGGCTTCGCGGTAGAAGACCTTCAGGCCATCAATCTCTGCAAACTTGTAGTTCATGGGGTCGGTTCCTTTCGTTGCTTCTGATCTTGACCAGGCAACTGCATCTGATAGGGCACAGGTGATTCCAATCGTATTTCTTATTTCATTCAATAACATAGCCGCTAATAGACGCGTAGGAATCGTTGTTTTTAACGAATTACAATGATCACTGTAACTAATTTGCTATTATTAACGAATCGCGTATGGATCTGCTGCCCGTCATTCTTTCGATCGCTCAAGCCGAAGGGCCGCCTTCGGTGCTTGGTCAGATCATCAAGGCCGTCATGGCGAACGAGCACGTCGCGCTCGCCCGCATCTGGTTTCTCGACCAGGACTGCAATTGCCCGGAGTGCGACTGGCAGGGTGACGAAACAGCTCTCCACATGCGCGCTAGTGACGGTCGTCCGCTGGAACCCGGAGCCGACTGGAGCGAGATCCAGCGCTCGCACCACCGCGTAGCGTTGGACTCTACGGCAAAACTGGCGCAGATGGTTCGCTCGGGAGAACCCGTGTTGATTGCCGACATCGCGGCGGACACCAGTGGAGCCATCGATCGCGAATGGGCGAAACGTGAGTGCATTGAAGGCATGGTCGGACATCCGCTTCGTTTCCGCGGAGCCATCGTCGGGGTCATGGCCGTCTTCCTGCGCGTGCATCCCAACCAGAGCACTCTGGACTGGCTGACGAATTTTTCCGCGCACGCGGCCGTGGTTATCGGTAATTGCCGCGCCTTCCAACAAATCGATCAGCTTCGCCGGCAACTCGAACTGGAACGAGATTACCTGCGGGAAGAAGTCGTAGAGACCGGAGACTTTCGCGATATCGTCGGGCACAGTCCGGCGTTGATGCGCGTGCTTCAGCAACTCGACCTGGTGGCGCAGACCGATTCCAGCGTCTTGATTGAAGGAGAGTCAGGCACAGGAAAAGAATTGATCGCGCGCGCGATTCACCAGCGCAGCCGGCGCTCCGCTAAACCGCTGATCCGCGTGAGCTGCGCATCCATTCCCAAGGAGTTGTTCGAAAGTGAATTCTTCGGCCACGTGAGGGGCTCCTTCACGGGCGCCATCCGCGACCGAGTAGGGCGATTCCAACTGGCGGATGGCGGAACACTTTTTCTGGATGAGGTCGGCGAGATTCCCCTGGACCTGCAGTCGAAGCTCCTGCGTGTATTGCAGGAAGGTGAGTTCGAACGCGTCGGGGACGAGCACACTCGGCGAGTCAACGCCCGTGTGATCGCGGCCACCAATCGCGACCTGCGGACGGAATCAGAGGCGGGACGTTTTCGTCTGGACCTGTTTTATCGCCTCTCTGTATTTCCACTCGAACTGCCGGCACTGCGCGAACGCAGCGACGACATTCCGCAACTCGCCACGCACTTTGTGAAACTCGCGTGCGTGCGTATGAACGTACCCGAGCCCAAGCTGTCCCGTCGCGAAATGGACCGCCTACAACGCTACGATTGGCCGGGCAACGTGCGCGAGTTGCAGCACGTTGTGGAACGGGCCGTGATTCTGTCGCGAGGCGCCCCGCTTGAATTTCAGCTCGGAGAAGAACGCTCGCGCCCGAGGATTGCCACGTTGCCGGATCAGGCTGATGACTTCATCACCGAAAAACAATGGCGAGAACTGGAACGCAAGAATTTGTTGCAGGCCTTGAAGCACACAGGCGGCAGGGTTTCCGGCGCGGGCGGGGCCGCGGAACTGCTGGGAGTGAACCCGAATACGCTGGCATCGCGGCTACGGGCCCTTGGAATTTCTCGAACCTTTAGCGGCGAAATCTGAGCTACCTGAACACCGGGGCCCGTTGGCGGAATGGTGATGCTTTAACAACAATGCGCCAAGGCGACAGCTCTGCGGATGATCAGCCAGGACCCCATTCGCGGTTGTCCGAACAAGAAATCCGGCGGCCGCAATTTCCTGCGGCCGCCGGCAAGACTCTCATCATTGAATAACCTTCCACTGCAAGAGGAGTGACGGTACGCACAGCATGTCCGCCTTCTTGCTTTCGAACTTCGGATCGCCAAACTGATTATGCAATTGGACAGCCTTGTCAAAAGCGACCGGTGTCATCTTGTAGCACGCCAGGTGATCGTTCGGGTGCAGGACGGGAGTGATGGTTCCGTTGTGATTCTTTACTACCGGATTACAGAACAGCGCCGGGGTTGCAACCTTGTGCTTGGAAGCAAACCATTGGTCGCTAAGGCCGACTTGAGCGCTAACCGGCTGGCCGTCCGTTACCGTGTAGCAGTTAAAGTGGTCAAGGTTTGACGGGGGCCCGTGCGGTTCCTTCTGCGTGGGCACCGCCAGGAATCGCGCCGCTCCGGTGGTGACCGTCTGCACACCAAACTGATTCTCCAGTTGTACTTGACGTGCAACCACTGTTTTTTCCACTGCTTTGTGAATTGCCAGATGGGCATCCGGATTGGTGATGGGCGTAATTACCCCGTTATGCTCCTTCAAGGTCGGATTGCAAAACCGCCAGATGTCCTTGACCTTCCCGGTGGCCGTTCCGAATTCGTCAATCAGAATCACGTTCTGAGCCGGTAGGGCACTCGTGGCGAGCGGAAGATAGCACTTGAAGTGGTCGGTTTCAAACTGAGCGAATGCGGCAGAGCTGAACAGAACCAGAACTGCGGCAATAGTAAACAGGGTCTTCATAAAGCTTGCTCCTTTGTGGTTTGAGGTGATGGGTGTGGCCAGGCTGTTTGCGGCATTGGCCCGATGGAAATCGGTTGTGGTGGTCATTTGTTCTTCTCCTTAAATTCGTAGTGGCCTCTTCATAGCGTTTGGGCATACCGACGCCGACTTGTCCATCAGTAGGAAGAATGCGTGTCGGTCGGAACTGGGTTGGACTTACGGGTACTGAACGACATTGGCAACGGTCGTGAGGCAATCGCCTCCCGCTGGACCGCCGTTGTCGATCTGTATCTGGAGAGCCGGGGTAGCTAAGTTCAAAGAGACCAAATGCCCGGCGTCGTCCCACAGCTCCGTTACTGGAGTGGCGGTGCTGCCGTTCCAGTCGCTGTCGTTGTATGGAGATCCCGGACCCGCGGCTTGAACTGTGTTCACGAAAGTTCGTTCGCTCGAAGTAGCCAGAGCCGCGTTCCGAGCTGCACCGCCGTGCTGTCCATCAGCTCCGATCTCGTCGAACAGGATCGGGCCGGCGGTAACTGCACCGTTTGGAAGCACGAGGCTATATGTGATTCCGGTGCCGGCGCTGAACGTGTTGCCTGCCATGCCGTCATAAAGGGCCACATTTTCGGGATACTGCGGCCCCTGGGCAATCATCACGATGGAAGCGCCTTCCCACATCGGAGGGGCCGGATTCAGAATCGACCACGGGTCTTCGCCTCGAAAATTCCCCATGGTGCCGGTTGGCGGATAGACCTTATATAGCCCGTTTCCCGTAGCGACGGCGGGATCGAGCGTTCCCCGGTAAACCATGATCCTGTCCGGACCGTTCGGGGGGTTAAGCCATTCGCAAGGCACGTTGCCGATCCACGTCGCATTCGCTGTAACGGTCTGCACCGCCGAGGCTGGCGCCAACGGAGCAAGCCGCTGGACGAGGATGCGATTCGTGTTCATCGCGCCTCCCCGCGTCAGCACAGCCCAGTAGATATAGGCGACGGTCGGGGCGACTGCCGGAAAACCACTTACTTCGATTCCACCGGACCGCCTGTTCCGTAGACCCACTCCCGCGGTCGTATAGGTTGCGTTCGTCCAGTGGAGCTCGGTTGAAAAAGCGCCGAGGTTCGGAACGTTTGGTAGTTGAGGTTGTGTGCATCCACCAGCGGCAAATGCGTTGCTTATACAAGCGGCTACAACTAGTAGTACGGTTGAGAGAGTGATGAGAAGTTTGGGTGTGCGGGATTTCATAACAGCCTCCTGTTTGCGCTAAGCGTTTGAACTTTCCGCTGGCGATGGCTGCAATTTGTGCTACTTGCCCAAACACCACAATGCCCGCAGTGTCCCTGTCGGGTGACTTTTGTCTCCCCGCGGAACTCCCTATCTGGCAACGGTTTGAGCGAGCGGCGTTGCAAACGCAGAGGTGTTAAACTGATCCGCAATTCTTTCCTGGAGGGTCAAACACCCAATGCAGAAGCCAGCACCCATTCCTCGGGTGGTCCGCATTGGTACCTACGAACTCGACAGCTCGACTGGAGAGCTGACTCGCGAAGGCAGGAAGATCCAGCTCACGGTTCAGCTGCTACAGGTTCTCCTCGCCTTAATTGAAAAGCCTGGGGAGTTGGTGACCCGCGAGGAGCTTGTCAGCCGCTTGTGGCCGGAGGGCACGTTTGTCGACTTCGACCACAGCCTGAACAAAGCGGTCAACAAGCTGCGCGACGCTCTGGGCGATTCGGCGGATCGGCCATCCTTTATTGAAACCCTTCCTCGCCGTGGATACCGACTCATCGCCCTGGTTGACCGGGGAGCACCTGAACCAGAGCCCGAAGAATTGGCAGTCTTGCCTACGTCGGAGCCGGCCGTTGAAGAATCTGCGCCCCCGTGGAAATTCCCTCGCCTCTACCTGCGATTGGCCCTCATCGCGGCATTCCTGATTCTGCTGGCGATGCTCATTCCCAGCCTGCGTAACCGGCTGATGAGGAAAGTGGCGGCCCAGCCGCTGACGGAGCAGGACACCATTCTCATTGCCGACTTTTCCAATAAGACTGGCGACAGTGTCTTCGACGAGGCGCTCAAAGAAGGCCTGCTTGCCGATTTGGAACAATCGCCATTCCTCAACATTCTTCCGGATGGCGTGATCCACCAGCAGCTTCGCTATATGGGGAAGCCGACGGGAACAATGTTGACTTCCGAGATTGGTCGCGAAGTCTGCGTCCGAGCCGACAGCAAGGCGATGTTACTGGGCTCGATTGCCAGTCTCGGCCACAACTACGCCATCACTCTGAAAGCTGTGAATTGCGGGGATGGAAGAACACTGCATGTCGCACAGAAGGAAGCGGACCAGCGTGAGCACGTACTCGCGAAACTGCATGAAGCGGCGCGCGACATGCGGGGCTACCTGGGCGAGTCGCTGGCCTCGATTCAGAAACACGATGTCCCGCTGTTTCAGGACACGACCTCGTCGCTCGAAGCGCTCGAGGCTTTTGGGGTAGCGATGAAGACGTGGAGAACCAAGGGCAATGCGGCCGCGGTCCCTCTGTTCAAGCGCGCCATCGAAATCGACCCGAATTTCGCAGTCGCGATTGTGGGGCTAGGGGTCGTCTATGCCAATCTCGGTCAGGCCGCGACGTCCGCCGAGTATGCGACTCGGGCTTACAAACTCCGCGACCGGGTAACCGAATGGGAGCGGTTCTCCATTGATTCAGCGTATTACCTGAATGTCACCGGCGAACAAGTGAAGTCAATCCAGGTGAATGAGCAATGGCGGCAGCTATACCCGCGCGCTTTGGCACCCCGGATCAACCTAGCTTTCAGCTACGCGAATCTTGGATGGATTGAAAAAGCATGGGCTGAAGACGCGGAGGCTTTCAAACTCACCACCAACACATCCCTCGTCTATGGGAACCTTTTTTCCGACTACGTTGCCCTTGATCGCCTGCAAGATGCCAAGGCACTCCTGGAGCAGGCGCGAGCCCGGAAAATTGACGACCCGCTCTGGCTCAGTTACTACCAACTCGCGTTCCTGCAGAATGACAGCAATGAGATGGAGCGGATCGTAAACGCGACGCTGGGGACAGAAAGTGAAAGTGCGATTCTCGCCAGTCATGCCGACACCCACGCTTTCCAGGGACGACTCTCGAAGGCGCGTGAGTTCTCGCGTCGCGCTGTCGACGCAGCGTTGCACGCGGACGACCGGGAGGCCGCCGCGGGTTGGCTCGCAACTGAGGCATTGCGCGAAGCGGACTTTGGCAACCAGGATGTTGCCCGGAAGGAAGCCGATCTCGCTCTTGGTCTGGCCTCGGGCAAAGACGTGCAAGTGGCCGCTGCCATGGCGTTCGCACGCGCGGGAGAACGCCGTCGCGCTCAGTCGATACTCGATAGCCTGCAAAAAACCTATCCGGGAAATACCTTGCTCACCAGTTACTGGATTCCGACCATTCGCGCCGCGATTTCTCTCAGTCGCAAGGACCCGCGTTCTGCGGCTGAGCACCTCCAGGCAGCCGCAGCCTACGAGTTAGGTGGAGGAAAACCGCCCTTTAACGCTGGCGCTACTCTGTATCCCGCCTACCTGCGCGGTCAGGCATTCCTGGCGATGGGTAAATGGAACGAGGCAGCGAATGAATTCCGCAAGGTCAGTTCTCACCGGGGATTGGTTTGGAATTGTCATCTGGGCGCGCTCGCGAATCTTCAACTTGCGTATGCCTACGCGGGCGCCGGGGACGATACCAGCGCACGAAAATCGTTCGCGGCATTTTCTTCGCTGTGGCGGGATGCCGATGGCGACATCGGCCTTCTTCGCCAGGCGAACACCGATCTTGCCAGGTTGAACTAGAGTCACGCAGTCTGAACCCGTGCGGGAGGCACACGCGCGAATGCCTCCTGCACGAGTTGCTCACATGAATCGTCCCCACTTGCTTATTTCCCTGTACCGATGATCCCGATTGAGAACATGGCACAACCTCCGGTTGTTATCGCGTTCTGCGGTGGGTTGAGTGCGCACTCCTGTTCCGCAGGTACAAAATTCTTGTTGGTGCACGCGCCCAGTGGGGTGCATTGCAACGAGAAGAAAGAAGAATGGTTGACGTTGGGCAATCCGCGGTGGTGTTTGGCTCCGGTTGCCGGAACATCGGACAGGAAGGCAAAATTAGCAGCCTGCGGGGCTTCGGCACCAGAAGAAGAACTCTCTGTCACTGCCGACGCATAGCAGTTCGGAGGGCACTGGCCATGCCCAGTCGGAGGCTCGATCGCCCCCTGGTCCTGATTGCCAGGGACTGGATTCGTGAGTCCACAGTAGTTGTTCGGATCCGCAATCTGGATCAAGTACGTGTATTCCGAGTAGGTCGTGGCACCCACCGTGAAACCACGGCCGGTAGGTCCCAGTAACGATGCCGTCTCGGTTCCTCCGCAGAGCGATGTACCTCCATTCCCTTGCGAAATTCCATAGCGAATTTCCCAATGTGCTATTGGACTAAGTTCCACCGGAGGACTCGCAAATAGTTCGTTGAGGAACAACCCCTGGATCACGATTTTCTTCTTGATCGGGATCGGCACCCACACCCGGCCATCGGCGGTGCTGGAACCGTTGTGAAACACCTGATTGAACAGGCCGTTCGGATCCTTGGCCGGTTTCGAGTTAAAGTCACCCGCGTAGTACACGCAATGCAAGCTGGAAAGGGGCGGCGGACAATTCGCAGAAAGGTCTGGGATGTCTGCGCCGAACGTCGTCCCCGCAGAGTCGGTGAACAGACTTCCGGAGGATAGGTCTCTGTGTTGAGCCGTGGCCACCACCATCGGCGCCAAACTAAGGGTGAGAATGAGAAACAGCCTCGTCCGCATACGTGCTCCTGAAATGGATTCGGTTCGGGCCAGATATTTTGCAGGGGGGAAATAACTGATTGGGGAGGATTATGGATGCGACTGGCGGACAAGTCAAGCCGTGGCTCAGGTGGGACGGGACATTGGACGGTCACTTTGACACGGCGTGCTCTCCGAGGGGGAGTTAAACGCGATGGCTTGTTTCGGGGGACCTCGGAGAATCTGGCAAGAACTTCATCGGAATAGGCAAGCGTTCCGAGGGTCGGGAAACTATGCTTGGTCCTGCGGTCGCGTTGAAGTCCACAGAATCCCGCAGGAGAAACAATGCAAAAGCGCAAACTTGGCAACAGCAACCTGGAAGTTTCAGCCCTTGGCTTAGGCTGCATGGGAATGAGCTTTTCTTACGGCCCGCCGAAAGACAAGCAAGAGATGATCTCTCTTCTCCACGCGGCCGTGGATCGCGGTATCACTTTCTTCGATACCGCTGAAGTCTATGGCCCGTTCACGAATGAAGAGCTCGTGGGCGAAGCGCTCGCCCCGTTCCGGGGCAAGGTGGTAATCGCCACCAAGTTCGGGTTCGACCTGAGCGGCAGCGATCTCCGACCCGGAGCACCGCCCGTAAGCAGCAAGCCGGAGCACATCAAGCGGGCGGTCGAGGGTTCCCTGACTCGCCTCAAGGTCGAGAAGATCGACCTGCTCTATCAGCACCGGGTTGACCCGAATGTGCCGATCGAAGATGTAGCCGGCGCGGTGAAAGAACTGATTCAGGCGGGCAAGGTCCGGCACTTCGGCATGTCGGAAGCCGCAGCGAAGACGATTCGTCGTGCACATGCCGTCCAACCCGTAACTGCAGTGCAAAGCGAATACTCGCTGTGGTGGAGAAAGCCCGAGCAGGAAGTACTCCCCACGCTCGAGGAACTTGGGATTGGCTTTGTGCCCTATAGCCCGCTGGGAAAGGGTTTCCTCACGGGAGCCATCAAGGAAGACGCAAAATTCGACAGTACCGATTTCCGCAGCAAGCTGCCTCGCTTTGCGCCGGACGCTCTTAAGACGAACCAGGCAATGATCGACCTGCTGGGCAGCATCGGAAGGAAAAAGAACGCTACGCCGGCGCAGATCGCGCTCGCCTGGCTGCTGGCGCAGAAACCTTGGATTGTTCCCATCCCGGGCACGACGAAGCTGAACCGCCTGAAAGAGAACATCGCAGCAGTTTCGGTTGAACTCTCGGCTGACGATCTGCGCGAGATCGAAAGCGCCTCCGCAAACATCAAAGTGGAGGGCGCGCGCTATCCCGAAGCCATCGAGAAAATGACCGGACTGTGAAAGGCAACGACCATGTATAAAGCAAAAGCTTACGCCGCTGCCAGTGCAACATCACCGCTAGCCTCCTCCACGATCGCGCGGCGCGATCCGACAGAACACGACGTGCAGATTGAAATCCTGTTCTGCGGCATTTGTCACTCTGACCTCCACTCCGTCCGCAACGAGTGGAGCGAATTCATGCCCACCGCTTACCCAATCGTTCCGGGGCATGAAATCGTAGGGCGCGTCACGAAGGTCGGCTCGGCGGTGACGAGGTTTAAGCCGGGCGACCTCGCGGCTGTTGGTTGCCTGGTCGACTCCGACCGCACCTGCCCCGAGTGCAAGGCGGGATTCGAGCAGTCCTGCGCGAACATGACGCTCACTTTCAATTCTCCAGACAAACATCTCGGAGGTGTCACGTATGGCGGCTACTCCGATAGCGTGGTTGTGGACCAGCACTTCGTACTGCGCGTTCCCTCAAACCTTAACCTCGGCGGGGCCGCGCCCCTGCTCTGCGCTGGCATCACGACATACTCGCCCATGCGTCGCTGGGGCGTCTCCAACGGTAAAAAAGTCGGCGTGGTCGGTCTCGGCGGACTCGGCCACATGGGTGTGAAGTTTGCCCGTGCGTTCGGCGCCCACGTAGTTGTCTTCACCACCTCACCAAACAAGAAAGAAGATGCGCTGCGCCTCGGCGCTCACGAAGTCGTCGTCTCTCGCAATAACGATGAGATGCAAAAGCATGCGGGCAGCTTCGATTTCATCCTCGACGCCGTCTCCGCCGACCACGACATCAATGCGTATCTCAATCTGCTCCGCCGCAACGGCAACCTCACGATTGTTGGCGCGCCACCGAAGCCTCTCGGCGTCTCTGCGTTTGGTCTGATTATGGGCAACCGGAATCTATCCGGCTCGATGATCGGGGGCATCCCGGAAACTCAGGAAATGCTCGACTTCTGCGGGAAGCACAACATCACCTCCGACGTCGAAGTGATCCCGATCCAAAAGGTCAACGAAGCTTACGAGAGACTCCTCAAAGCCGATGTGAAATACCGCTTCTCGATCGACATGGCTTCTCTCAAGAACGAGTAAGCGGCCGTTTGTTACGACGACCACCGAATAGCTCGCGAGCGCCGCAAGGTCGCGAGGCCTGATATATCGGGATACGAAGCTAAGGAAGAGACATGAAGAAACGCACATTAGGAAAAGGCAACCTGGAAGTTTCAGCGATCGGCTTCGGCTGCATGGGAATGAGTTGGTCCTACGGGCCACCGAAAGACAAGGAGGAGATGACATCTCTCCTCCACGCCGCCGTGGAACGCGGTGTTACGTTCTTCGACACTGCCGAGGTCTATGGCCCACTCCTGAACGAAGAACTTGTCGGTCAGGCTCTGGTCCCATTTCGGGGGAAGGTTGTGATCGCAACCAAGTTTGGATGGGAGGCCAACCCCGATGACGGGGGCAAATGGAGTTCTCTTAACAGCCGGCCAGAGCACATCAAACAGGTCGCGGAGGGATCCCTTAAGCGGCTGAAGGTGGATGCAATTGATTTGTTCTACCAGCATCGTGTTGACCTGAACGTTCCGATCGAAGATGTTGCGGGGGCGGTAAAAGAACTGATTCAGGAGGGCAAGGTAAAGCACTTTGGTCTCTCTGAAGCTAGCGCGCAAACAATCCGCCGCGCTCATGCGGTTCAGCCGGTCGCTGCGCTCCAAAGCGAGTACTCCCTGTTTTGGCAAGAGCCGGAAGAGACGGTGATGCCCACCCTCGAGGAACTTGGAATAGGTTTCGTTCCGTTTAGCCCACTTGGCAAGGGCTTCCTGACAGGCAAGATCGATGCAGATACAAAGTTCGACAGTACGGACTTCCGCAGCAGTGTGCCGCGCTTCAGCCCGGAAAACCGCAAAACGAACCAGGCCCTAGTTGACTTCGTGATCGCCTTTGCCAAACAGAAGAAAGCGACTCCCGCGCAAATCGCGCTCGCTTGGCTCCTTGCCAAGAAGCCGTGGATCGTTCCGATCCCGGGCACAACAAGACTGGCTCGGCTTGAAGAAAATCTTGGAGCGGTACAAGTGGAACTGACCCAGGACGATGTATGCACCCTCGATGATGTCTCCTCCAAAATCAAGATTGAAGGGGCGCGTTATCCGAAATTTCATGAACAGTTGGTAGGCCGGTAAGCGGCAATATCACGGGGAAGGATCTGGAATGAAGATTCTGTATTGTGGCGTGCTAGCCGTTCTTACGACGCTTACCTGTCTTAGCCAGGCTCAGTCTGTGAACAAGCAAGCAGACTCTAACTCGGCAAGAGAGAAGCTGATTGGCGCGTGGCATCTGGCGCACATCGATGTGCCAGGGCCGGATGGCAAGCCGAGCTCCATCCCTCAGCCGCTAGGAATGTTGATCTACACTCGCGACGGCCACATGTCAGTGCAGCTCATGTACCCCCACTCGAGAAGTGTTCTCTCCAATGAGTACGTCCATGACGGGTACGAGGCGTCCTTTGGGAGCTACGACGTAGATGAACTGACCCACACATTAACTCATCATGTGAAGGGATCGAATACACGCGAACTGCTCGTCGGCAAGGATCTTCCTCGCGTCTACGAGCTCACAAGAGATGGTCACCTCATCATCAAATCAGCGCGGCCCGATGAACACTGGTCGGTCACTTGGGAACACTACTGAACTCGCCGCGTTTCTCGTCGTTCGACTGAAGGAGTTGAGAAGATGGAAATCAAGAGAGCTGGCACGCAACCTTCCGCCAAGGGACCTTCCGATTGGTTCACCGGCACCGTGCGGATTGATCCGCTCTTCCAGGCGCCCGATCCTGCATTTGTGCAGGGCGCCAGCGTGACATTCGAGCCGGGTGCTCGGACGGCGTGGCATACGCATCCACTCGGGCAGACTCTCATCGTCACGGCTGGCTGCGGCCGGGCACAGCGCTGGGGAGGGCCGGTCGAAGAAATTCGGCCGGGTGATGTGGTCTGGTTCGCGGCTGGGGAGAAGCACTGGCATGGAGCGGCACCAACCACGGCCATGACGCACATCGCCATTCAGGAAAAGCTCGACGGCAAAGTGGTTGAGTGGATGGAACACGTCAGCGACGAACAATACAGCGCTGGAAAATGAAGGACATTGCGATGAGTAAGCTCACTAACGATGCTTTGGAAGACCGTCTCCCCCAATCCAGTGAAATCAACATCACCGTGACCGGCAAAACTTCGGGGAAACTCATCTCGCGGCCGATATGGTTTGTCTGGGATGACGGCAAGCTCTACCTCTTGCCAGTGAAGGGGTCGGACACACAGTGGTACAAGAACGTGCTCAAGAATCCGATAATTCGAATCGAAGCGCGTGGCGCAGAGGCTGAAGTCAAGGGCGTTACGGTGACAGACGCTACGCAGGTGAAGTCCGTGGTCGAGAAATTTCGCGGCAAGTATGGGACGGACGTGAAGAAGTACTATTCGAAATTCGACGTTGCCGTTGCCGCACAGATACGTTGATTGCAAGACATAACATCGCCGCCCACGATCGATTCACCAGCAAGCATGCAAGAGAGTTAAGATATCCGCAACAAGAACCAAAGCAGATTTCCCTTGGCGGAGTGGGGCCGTCCGAAACAAGTTTTCGCACAAGAAAGTCATCCGAATTCTGAACGTCCTTGAAGGGAGTTCTCTATGATCACGCTCAATGTGAATGGAATCCGGCGCGAGGTCGATGTGCCTGCCGACACGCCGCTACTTTACGTTCTGCGCAACGACCTTCACTTGATCGGTCCGCAGTTCGGCTGCGGGCTCGCACAGTGCGGAGCTTGTTCCGTCCTCATTGATGGCAAGGAAGTGCGCTCCTGCATCACCGCTCTCTCCAGCGTCGGACCTAACCAGGAGATCACCACGCTCGAAGGCCTGCCCGCGAGATGGGCCAAGCAAAAGGGTCTCTCGGCGGAGGAAGCGAAAGATACGCTTCACCCCGTGCAGCAAGCCTGGATCGAAGAGCAGACTCCGCAGTGCGGCTTTTGCCAGAACGGCATGATGATCAAAGCGACCGAACTTCTGGAGAGCAATCCGCATCCGACCTTGCCGCAAATCAAAGAGGCGTTCACGACATCTGGGGTATCGCCCAACCTCTGCCGCTGCGGAACCTACGTAGCGATCATGGAAGCGGTTCAACACGCCGCCACGATCATGGCGAAGGGAGGCAAGTGATGGCGACCCAGAGCGAAAAACTAACGACCGAAAAAACGGAGAACGTGTTCGGAGCCACGCTGTCGCGCCGGCAATTCATCAAGACCGGAGGCGTCCTCGTCGTCGGGTTTAGTTTCATTGGCAGCGGACTCCTGAAAGCCGACACCACAAAGCCTGCGGTATTGAAGAACTCGCTCGATCCCAGTCTTCCCGGTTCGTGGATCGAGATTCACCCCGACAACACGGTTCTGATTCGCACCGGCAAGAGCGACTTCGGCCAGGGCACAACCTTTACCGCGTACCGGCAAATCGTAGCCGATGAGTTGAGTGTCCCCTTCGAAGCCATCACCACGGTCATCGCTGGAGATACGGACCGCACGCCGGACGGCAGTGGCGCCTTCGATTTCCTGGGCCATGGAACGCCGAATATCCGTAAAGCGGCTGCCTACACCTATCAAGCCCTGCTCGACCTCGCGTCAGAAAAACTCGGCGTACCGAAAGACAAGCTCTCCGTTAAGGACGGCATTGTTTCGGGCGGTGGCAAGAACATTTCCTACGGCGACCTCGTCAAAGGACAGCAGTTGAAGCTCACGATCCCCGTCAAGGGAGACTTGACCAGTCTCTTTGGATTGACGATCGAGGGCAATCCGCCGATGAAGCCTGTCGGCGAATACACGGTCATCGGCAAATCATTCAAGAATTCCATCATTAGTTCGAAAGTCGCTGCAAAGGAAACGTGGGCGACTGACGTGCGCCTGCCGGGCATGTTGCACGCGCGAGTGGTGCATCCGAAGACGCTTGGGTCAACTCTTGTCGCCGCCGGTCCGCTCGACAAATCCAAGTTTCCCAATTCGCAAGTCGTCGTGAAAGGCAATCTTGTCGGAGTCGTTGCACCTACCGAGTGGGAAGCGATTCAGGCAGCCGACCAGGTAGCCAGCGGCACCAAGTGGACTGCGTGGAAAGGCCTGCCCGGTAACGCAAAACTCTACCAGCACCTTCGGGAAGAGGCGGATTGGACCACAGCACCAGTTTCAAAGGGCGAAGCCGACAAAGGCGATCCGAAGCCAGCGCTTGCATCCACTCACAAGAAGCTTTCGGCGACCTATCAACTGTCGTACATGAAGCACGCGCCGATCGGCCCAACCATGGCCGTTGCCGATGTCAAAGCTGACGGCACGGTGCATATCTACACGCATAATCAGAATCCGCAGGCGCTTCGTGGCGAGATTGCAATGATGCTTCGCACTACGCCCCATCATGTCATCGTGCATTCCTATCCCGGCCCCGGCCACTACGGCAGGTCGAATGGTGGCAACGCAGGAGCAGAAGACGAAGCAGTGATCTTGTCACAAGCCGTTGGCAAGCCTGTGCGCGTGCAATGGATGCGCGCGGACGATATGCAGTGGTCCACGCAAGCATCGGCAGCCTTCTCCGACGTTCAGGTGGCCCTCGATGAAAAAGGGAAATTAGCGGCCTATCAAATTGACCACTACATGCCCGCCATGCAGGATGATCGACCGATCGGTGCGGTCATCGCGGGGTTACCTACCATGCCCGCGCCACAGGTCAAGTCTGATTCCGTAACTTCCACAGTCAACGGCGTCGAAGATAATTGGGTTTACGCCTCTGTACCGAACGTAGCTGAGCGCGGTCATGGCACATTCCAGGTTGGGCAGAAAGCCTCGCCTCTTGCCGTCGGTCTCCGCGACCACAGTATGCGTACACCGGGACAGTTCCAGCAGAACTATCCGCGCGAACTGGCAATCAGCGAATCCGCAGCGCTTGCAGGCGCAGACGCTATCCAGTTCCGCATCGACCATGCAACCGAAGAGCGTGCCATCGGAGTACTGAAAGCAGTCCGCGAGGCGTCAGGTTGGGATACGCGTCCGTCGCCCCGTACCGAAGCTACATCCACGGGTTCAACGCCCGTGCGCGGTCGTGGAGTTTCGCTGATGTTGCGCAGTGGCACCTACTGGGCCTGCGTCTGCCAAATCGCTGTCACTCCAAGCACTGGTGTGATCGTCGTCGAGAAATACACCATCGCCGTCGACCCAGGCATCGTCGTGAACCCGTCCCAATTGAAGCGAAATGTCGAAGGCGGCGCGGTCATGGGCATTGGGCATGCGCTCTTTGAAGAAGTGATGTTCGATGAAAGCGGAATCACGACGGAGGACTGGCTTTCCTATCCCATCCCGACCATGTCCGATATCCCGGAAATCAAAGTCGTGCTCATTCACAACCCGAAAGTCGGCTCTTACGGCGGAGGTTCGGAAGCGGCAAACGCGCTTGCCGCGCCGGCCATCGCAGCAGGCCTGCACGATGCCACCGGAAAAATCATGCGGCGCCTTCCGATGAAGCCCGCTTACGTGCAGGCGGTGTTGAAGGCCTAACTGAGAGATGCTCAAGCAGCTTTGGGAGTCTGACTGGTCTGCGCGGGGAGCAACAATATGATTAGAAGGCGGAGTACTCTTGAACTCGTGAAGACGAATGGCAAAAGCGTCTCTCCGCGCCAACCGATGCGCCGAGCAGGACTCAACCGACCCGACACCGCCAAACTCGCCCGCTTGATCTCGGCCTACGCCCCTCACGACGGCAGCTTCGACTTGAGCATTCCGGGTGCGCACACCAGTCGCTATTCACGCGTCAACGGTGGGTGTGTGCACGCGCTCAGCGTGCCTTCAGCGTGCATCGTCGCCCAGGGAGCAAAGACTGTCATTGTGGGAGATGAGATCTTCGAGTACGACGCTTCGCGTATGATCGTGTTCTCTGTGGCTCTGCCCGTTGCTGCACAGATCACGCAAGCCAGTCAGTCTGAGCCTTATCTGGCCCTGCGGCTCGACCTCGACCAGCACAAGATTGCGGAACTGGTCCTGAAGGTATATCCGCACGGACTGCCTCCCGTGCAAGAGAGAAGTGCGGTTTATGTCACTCCGGCGGATGCGAGCGTGGTTAATGCCGCGACCCGATTGATGGAATGCCTCGCGCATCCCGGCGATTCTGCTCTAATCTCCCCACTGGTGATGGATGAGATTCTGATCCGGCTACTCAGCAGCCCCATAGGAGTGCGCGTGGCGCAAATGGGTTTCGCCGAGTCCAGCGTCCACCGTGTTGCGAAAGCCATTTCCTGGCTACGCGCCAACTTCTCTCAGCCCATGAAGGTGGACGACCTAGCCGAACTGGTGCACATGAGTGTTTCCTCTTTCCATGAGCACTTCAAGTCAGTCACCTCGATGAGCCCACTCCACTACCAAAAGGTGTTGCGACTGCAGGAGGCGAGGCGTCTCATGCTGTCCACAATGATGGACGCGGGTACTGCGAGTCAGCACGTGGGCTATCTTAGCGCTTCGCAGTTTAGCCGGGAATACAGCCGTTTCTTTGGAAGCGCCCCAGTCAAAGACATCGCCAGATTGCGGCAAGAGACCGAACTTCGGGCATGACCGTCGGTAGTGGTTGGCGACTGCCCCCGATTGCACGAGCAAGGTTGGCGTACCGACCGATTTCGCTCCGCAAAACTCTCCGCGCCCGCTTCTCAGCTCTTGCGCTGCCGCCGCAAGAGTTCGTGGAGGGTCTTTTCCAGACGCTCTCGCTCCGCTGACTTCTCTGGCCGGATGGAAGAGATCGCTACGAAGCGCGCGCTGATCAGACGAAGCGCGTTCTCGCACAGAGGTGCAAACTTTTCCGGATCGGTTTCGGCGAGCGCGGCTTCGGAGGCTGCCTTCCACCGGTCTTTCCGCGAGCTCACCTGCGACTGGACAACAACTCTTGCGCGACTTGCGTTCGGTTTCCTGGCCGACACAGAAGAATGAGAGCCATGGTTATGAGTGACGCTGGCTGGTGGGATCTTCTCTTCGAAGCGGATGCAGACATCTTCGGCCATTTCGAAAATTCTGCGGAAGCTAAGTTCTGAGCGTATATCTGTCGACGATTTTGTTTGTGGCATCACAGTTTGGGCCGCTCCCTGCTGGCGGCCTTTTGGTTTCTTGGTTTGAGATTCCCTTTTGGGGTTGGCTTTGGTCTTACCCAAGCGCGCGCTCCAGGCATTGCGTCCTCGGCTCGACATTATAGAAATTACAAAAACCCAGAATCACTACGAAGTGACGGCGCACACCTGGAAAGGTGATTTCGTCACTTAAAACAGAAAAGGGCGCCACTAACACGCGCGACGAGGCGAAAATAATTGCGCTTGCATCGACAAAGCGTGGGGGAAGGGCGCCCTTTTTTCTGGGGGAGGGCTGAACAACACCGACACGGCTTTTGCGGCAAAGACCGGAAGAAGTGGAGGAGACTTCCCCGGTCAGATTCAGCATTGGGCCGGACACGGTTGAACTCGAATACCGCAGGCCATGCGCTGGGCCGTGAGCGCGATCACCTTCACGCGTTTCATGGCTCCCGCATCTTCGGACACCGCGTCGAGAAGCAGTTCGCACTCCCCGAGAATGATGCTTAGACAGTTATTCATCTCGTGGGTCAAGACACATCGCTCCGCCTGAGGCGCACGCCTGGGCATTTGGTAAGCACTCACAACAAACCCCTCTCTCTGTGTATACGGACGACACGTTCGGCTCGGGAACGGTCGCCTCTTTTGAATAAATGGAGATTTCTCAAGGTAAGCACGCTAGGGACCAAAGACATCAAACATTTATGTGGTTGCCGCACAAGGCTGTAACGAAGCTGTGATGACGATGACGATCTGGCTGTGCCGAAGTACTGTCGAGCATGACTTCATTTCGGCAACAAGCGTTTGATCTTCGAATCAGGAGTGGAATTGCAAGGCGGTCCAGGAGCGGAAGGCGATTAGGTTTTCGCAGTTATGTTGAGAAGAAAATTTTTGCAGTCCGGAAAATCGACACTATCTCCGGATCAACCACATAACCCATCCGGCCACAAATACTCCGCCAACAAACATCGCGAAGCAATAGAAGAAGTAGTTGATCTGCTCTTTGGCCGTGTTTTTCTGCGTAATGCCGAATACAGTCGAGGCGCACAGGGCAAACACAACCGCAGCTGAGAAGTGAGACAGGGTGATGGTCACGGCTTCTTCCCCAGGGCAATGTGGTGTGCATCGGCGGCGGCAATCAGGTTCAGCAGGCCGGAAACGACGATGAATATTTTGCCGTAGTCGGCAACCGCATTCGCCGGCATGGTGTTGCCCCAATCCATAATCCGCGCGAGGAAATACAGCGCGCCCGCGCCGAAATCGCCGATGAAGCCGAGTATGTCAAGAATGTCGCCGCCATTGGGTTTGTAAACGCGGCCGTTCATGCCCAAGCCGACGAGGAACATGCTGAGCACCGCCGCGAACAGCAGCCCGCCACGAACATAGCGTTTCTGCATGATGTGTCCGCCGCCCGGGATGAGCCAGCCCACGATGGGGGCGACAATCGCCTGCGTCGTCAGCGGATACTCGGGCGTGGCGTCTGCCTGCTTTGCTTTATCTGTAGCGGTTTTGGCCATTCAGATGGTCACAATCTCTTGTTGAATTCTACCAGTGACTTCGGCGGTTGTGGCGCGGACCAGCACATCCACCTCCAGCCGCACGCCAAACTCGGGCAGGTAGATGCCCGGCTCAATCGAAAAACAAGAGTTGGGCAGAATGCGGCGCTCGTCGTGAATTTCGAGATCGTCCATGTTGGCGCCGTTCGAGTGCACCTCAGTGCTGATCGAATGCCCGGTGCGATGAATGAAATAGTTGCCGTAGCCCGCCTTCTTGATGTGGCCGCGAACCGCGTGATCCACTTCCCAGCCAGCGATGGGCTTCCGCGCGGCAACAGCATCGATTGCTGTCTTGACTCCAAGGTCGCGAGCCTCGCGCACGATGTTGAAGATTTCCTTATGGCGCTCGGACGGAGTCTTGCCAACGAAGCCAACCCATGTGATGTCGTAATACACCGCGCCCGGCTTCTTCTTCTTTGCCCACACATCCAGAAGAACAAAGTCGCCTTCGCGAATCGGGACCGGGTGCGAAGCGCTAGGCTCGTAGTGCGGATTTCCGCTGTTCGCATTCACGGCAACGATCGGCGGATCGTCGGTCGTCATGTTCTCGCGGGCAAACGCTTCCTTGAACCAGTTCTGAATCTCGTGTTCTGTCGTCCCACCGTTACGCACGCGGCGTCCGATTTCTTTGAAAGCCTCAGCAGTCACAGCGTCGATTACATCGCGGGCTTCGAAATGCGTCTTGATCTGCTCTTCATTCCAGGTGGCTTCGAACTGCGCGATCAAGTCGGCGGCGCTGACGATGTTCTTGCCCAGGCCGCGAATCATGTCGGCCGTTCCGGCATCTACCATGGAAACTGTAAACACAATATTGTTAGGCGAGTACTGCATAGCCACGTCGCGGTGCGCGGCGAGCATCTGCTTAATCTGTTCGAAAAGCTCTTGCCAGCCTGCGTACTGCTTCTTGACCCCGGGTAGAGAGTCAAGATGTCCGGCTTCAATCTTATGAACGAGCTTTGTCGGCTCACCCTTGGCAGGAATCAAGTAATACCAGCGGCGCGTCACCATCAACCCATCGGGCAAGCCGAGCACGCGATAGGAGATCGGGTCGCGATGATGGTGATCGTAGAAAAGCCAGGCGTCAATGTTGCGCTCACGCAGCGCGTTCTGAATGGCAGCTAGGTCCATAGATCAGGGGTAATTCTACACGAGGGCCGCTCGCTTCGAGTGGCTCACCTGCGGCGTCACTCACGGCGCGTTTTCTGTGATGCAGTTCTCGAGATCACTAGGCCTTGGCTGTCGCTTTTTCAGGCGATCCCATTCTTCGAGTGAGACTAGAACGGCCACCGCAACCCCTCGGCGCGTAACAACTTGAGGCCCTTCTCCCATGGCGGCGTCGAAGAACTCATCAAATCGGGCTCTTGCCTCTTTAGATTTCCAATTGGCCACAATCAACCTCTCTTACGTTTCTATCGGGCCGGTCTGCGATTTCTTTAGGCACACCCTCCAAACCGCATTCCATCGCTACGGGTATCCAACCGGTGCCGCGACTTTTCGCGAGCGGGGGCGCCCGCGGCACACTGCGGATGCGCTCTTTTTGTGGTAAAAAATACTGTAATGCCAACGAACGTCTCTGGCAGTCCCAACCCGTTACAACCAGGTGCACCGTGCTGAGAGCTCTATTTATCGCGCTTTCGGAGAGCAAATCGCTGCGCGGAATTGCCGAGCGCTCCAGTTTTGGGCAACGCACGTCGGCGCGTTTCGTCGCCGGCAAGCAGGTGGCCGACGCTGTGCGTGCGGCGGCGGCCGTCAATCAGTTTGGGGCGGGCGTTTCCATCGACAACTTGGGCGAAAACGTCACCAACGCCGAGGAAGCCCGCGCGAGCGCCCAGCTGTATCAACACATGCTCGACGAAATTGCTGCCAGCAAGCTCGATGCGAATATCAGCCTGAAACTAACGCACATGGGGCTGGATGTGGACGAGAAGCTGGCCTTCGACATCGTCCGCGGGCTGGTGGCAAAAGCGGCTTCCATGACGCCCAGGAACTTTGTCCGCGTTGACATGGAGGGATCGCCCTACACCCAGCGCACGCTCGACTTCGTGCATGAACTCCATCGTGTGCCAGGGAATGCGGGCTGTGTCGGGGCGGTGATCCAGTCTTATATGCGACGGGCGCAGGCAGATGTGGATAAGCTTCTATCCGAGCGCATCCGCATCCGGCTCTGTAAAGGGGCCTATAAGGAGCCAGCCGATATCGCCTTCCAGAAGAAATCCGAAGTGGACGCCAGCTACGTCTCGCTCATGAAGACTCTGATGAAGAGCGGCGTCTATCACGGCCTGGCCACCCACGACGAAACCATCATCAATGAGGCAAAGGCGTTCGCCACCCGCGAGAACGTTGCCCGTGACGCCTTCGAATTCCAGATGCTGCACGGGATTCGGCGGGATCTGCAGCAGGCGCTGGTCAAAGACGGGTGGAAAATGCGGGTGTACATACCGTTCGGTACCGAATGGTATCCCTACTTTATGCGTCGTCTGGCCGAGCGTCCCGCGAATGTGCTGTTCATTGCAAAGAACATGCTGCGCCGGTAAGTTACTAAAAACATTAGGGATTCAATTGATTCCTGAAACCAGATCCTCGCATTTCCGCTGGGGTTTGTCCTGACTTCTTGCGAAAGCCCGTCTTCTGCAAACGCTCTCTTCCAAAAAGTTAAAAAAAATCTTTCAACCTTGAAGGGATTCGCCTAGCACTTTCGTTTTATGCAGTGGAAGCCAACTTGGATTGGATTCACGCTTGCCCCCTCGGCGATGTGCATGATTTCCAACCTGGTAAAGGGTCCGTGGCTCGCGAAGATTAGTACATCGAGACCTCGGGTTTCCAAATAAATCCTCTGCGCCGCCACGGGGAAGGGCGGCGCGGAGGCTTTTTCTTTTTGAGCGAATTCCGTTCCGACTCCGTCTAAGAAAAGGAACTTGGTTCCCTAGTTTTCCGGCCCCGCGCCTTGAAGCCCGCCGGGCGCCAATGGCAGCCGGGAGGCCCCATCGAGCAATTGACGCTCTTCTGGCGAGAAATTCCTGCGGTACTGGTCAGAATTAATGAGCTGGTCGCGCTGCTCCGGCGGCAGGCCGCGCATATCCCGAATCGCCTGATTGACGGCGTGCCGGCGCTGCGGCGGCAATTCCCGAATCTGCTGAAACAGTTGCCTTGCTTCCCTCTTCTGGGGAGGCGTCAGGTGCTCCCACGTTTCCATCCGGTTGAGCATGCGATCCTGCTGTTTCGGAGGCAGGGTCGAGAAACGTTGCAGCCGGTTTTCCAACCTCTTCTGTTGTGGCGGTGCCAGCCTGCGGAACTGCTGATCGCTTTGCAGAGCGCGGCGCTGCTCCGTCGGAGGAAGATCCTTGTAGTTTCGGAGCCACGCCCCCGCATGACCAGGCTGATTGGATTGCGGGGCTGGTCTGGAAGTTGGTGGCGCCGCGTTCGGCCGGGGTGACTGGGCCGGCGCTTTCTGTGCCGAGTGCGCGGCGGGCGGGCGGGCAGGCGGTTGCTTCCGGTGCTGCTCTTGGGCAAGCGCGGGAGTAAGCAACACCAGCCCGATGAGAGCGCCTGCGAATTTTTCCCAGCCCGACTTGCCTCGCGTTTTCACATTCCGTCCCCGCTGCTTCGCCTTACGGATTTGCCGTCACGTCGTCCTGCACTTGCAGATCGTCGAGCACATCGAAATCGGCATACAGGTCATCGTTTCGATCAAGCGCCAGTAGATCGCCCACCGCCGTCCCCGGTTGCACCGGGAGACCAAGCGCAGGCGGTTTAGTCGCAATCGTATCCGCTTCAGAAAAATAAGACCTGCCGCCCACCAGCAACGCCACGGCAAACAATACAGCAGCGGCGGACATTGCCCAAGCCGGGCGCACACCACGCGCAAGGCGGGCAAACCAGGACTCTTCAGTGCGCGCCATTTCCTCGCGGAGGCGCGCTTGAAGGCGGGTATCGAAATAGGGCGACGGCTCGGGAGTTTGCCACTCATCAAGCAGCGCCATCGTCTTTTGGAATTCGTTTAGTTGAGCGGAACACGCCGCACAGGATGCGATGTGTTTCTCAACCTCGGGCCCCGGAGTTTCCACGCCGGAGGCCAGATCCGGCATCAGTTCCTGAATCTCTTTGCAGTCCATGTTGCATGCCTCTTACTTCCCCGAAACGTACTGCTTTAACTGTTCGCGCAGCGTTTCGTAGGCGCGAAACAGGAGTGACTTTGTTGCCGACTCGCTCATTTTCATCACGGCGGCAATCTGTCGGTAATCCATCTGTTGGTACTTGTGCATTAATACAGCCATGCGCTGCCGTTCAGGCAGAGCATCCACCGTCTTACGAATCGCCGCCATTCGCTCTCTCCGGAGCAATTGTTCCTCGGCGGTGAGTGCGTCATCGGCCAGATCAGGAGTCGTGCCGGTATCCTGATCCGGTTCGTCCAGGCGCACGGTGTTTTCCGGGCGTTCATGACGAGTGTCGCGCGCGTGGTTCACTGCGAGATTGGTCGCGATCCGGTAGAGCCACGTGCTGAATTTGGCGCTTGGCTCGTACGTGGTGCGCGACCGGTACACGCGCAGAAAAACTTCCTGGGCCAGATCTTCAGCCGCTGCCGGGTTATGGCACAGCCGATACATGAAGCCCACCAGTTGCCGGCGGTACTTCTGAACAAGGTAAGCGAAGGCGGACTCGTCGCCCGTCTTGACTCGCAACATCACGTCCGCGTCGGAAACGGCTTCGGTGGAATTTGCCATGGTCAGGGGCGCTTGCGAAGGCTTCCCCGCAAAACTCAGCAGCCTACGATCAATGGCTACACTGCTCACATCTGTGGAAACCCCATTCCTGGGGGAAAGTTGCGCCAACTGAGCCGCTTCGTGCTCACCAGAAGTGCTTTCCCCTGAGCGAGTTACGTGGCTTGCTTTGGGGATCTCAGAATCGGCCATAGATTCGTAATCCCCAAAGGCTATCCGCTGACGAGGGCATGGTCAAGTGCGGCAAGGGGCAATCGGCGTCGAACACTTTGCATTTTCGAGGGCTCAAGGGGATTTGGGCCCCAGGTGTGAAAAGCGGTTCACACGGTGCCCTTTTTATTTTGCTGGATTTGGTTCTTGTCGCAGACGAGTCTAGGACATTGATGCTAGTCTTGGCGCGCCAGTTCTGAGGGGGACTGTCCGAATCGCTGCCCGCACCCATCGCGGGCCGCAGCCACACAGGCTGCAGGCGAAGCTGTGTCCAACGGGCCCGCCTTTCTGTCTGGCACTTTCGCACGGACGAGGTCAGGCTCGGATGGCGGCACATTGGGAAACGCTCTATAAGAAAGCGCTGCAGGCAGTTCATGTCGATGACGCGCGGGATGCTTGCGCTCTCGCTCGGCGCGCCATCAATGAACGCCTCACTGAACTCAAAGGCGCTAGCGTGCCTATCGAGAAAGAACGAGAGAATCTGCGCGAGGGACTTCGTCAGTTGTTCATTCACGAAGAGAATCGCCGGCGGTCTGCCGAGACCAAGGATTCTACTCCCGTTGCGTAAACCAAAGTAGAATGTTGCAGTCCTTCGCTGGCAAAGCTGTCCACCCTGAGGACACGGGGATTACGCAATGAAGAAAGTCTGTCTCTGGGCTGCGGGTGCCACCTTGATTTCGATTCTGGCTGCGAGCGGGTCGGCCGATCAGAGTTCGTGGGAAAACGAACTGAAAACATGGCGGGAAAAGCGCGCCGCCGGCTTGCAGGCTCCCGAAGGCTGGCTCTCCCTCATTGCCTTGGGTTGGTTGCAGGACGGAGACAATACTTTCGGCGCTGACGCGGACAGCCGCGTTCAGATTGCGGCTAAAGTTCCCGCGCATATTGGAGTTGTGCGGGTGGAGAAGAGTACGTTGCGGCTGATGCCTCCGGCGGGCGGGTTCCCGAAAGACTTTCTCGTCGATGGCCAGCCCGCGAAAGAACAGATTCTTCTTGCGGATGACGCCGAAAGACCATCCAAACTCACCATCGGATCAGTCACCATCATTCTGATTAACCGTGATGGCCGCTTTGCGCTGCGCATCAAAGACCCGCAGGCACCGACACGTACCGGCTTTCACGGGTTGCACTGGTATGCACCGAATGCAACCTATCGCGTGCATGCTCGCTGGATTCCCTACAATCCGCCGAAACAGCTCGACATCCCCACGATTCTCGGCACCACGACGCACTTACCGGCGCCAGGCGCAGCCGAGTTCACCATTGACGGCCAAACCGTGCGCCTAGAGCCAGTTCTCGAAGATCCGAAGTCCACCGAGCTGTTCTTCATCATGCGCGACACGACCAGCAAAACGGCCACCTACGGCGCGGGCCGCTTCCTCTATACGGAATTGCCGGACCACGGCGTGGGCCAGGCAGGCGAACTCTGGCTTGATTTCAACCGGCTGGTAAATCCGCCGTGCGCATTCACGGCCTATGCGACCTGTCCGCTGCCACCAGCGCAGAACCGTCTGAACGTCGCGATTCCAGCCGGGGAGCAGAGATACCACGACTGATGGGGGAAGCTCCCAAGCTAGCTATTCCGGATACAAGCCTCCAGTTTCCAGTCCATGCCTGACTCGCACCTATTTCCGATCTTCGTTCGCCAAGGACAAGGCAGAACACGCTACAAGGTCGGCTACATCAATGGCCAAGGACAAACTGTTATTGATGCCATCTTCGACGAAGGAACTCGCTTCTACGACGGCCTCGCGTCGGTAAGAGTTAAGAATCTTTGGGGAGTTATTGCCACTACTGGCAAATTCGTCATCGAGCCCATTCTGTGGAACTGGTGCCGATTCCGCGGCGGAATGGCCAGTTTGGCTACACGGACTGGAAAATATGGAGTTATCGACCTGACGGGCAATTTCATTGTTCAGCCCAAGTACGACTACGTGGGGAACTTCGAGCATGGCTTGGCACTGTTCCGGGTAGGTGAAATGAACACGGCTCGATTCGGGTTCATCGATGAGAGAGCAGTCGAAGTAATTCCCCCGGTTTATCGCAACGCGCACGGGTTCTCAGAAAGACTAGCCGCCGCCAGAGTGGGAAACCTGTGGGGTTACATCGACCCGACCGGCGTCTTTAAAATAACACCGCGTTTCGAGGGAAGCCGCCAAGGACTGCATCGGATAGAAGAGACAAAAGCCGGTTACTTCAAGGAAGGGCTGGCTCCCGTCTGGTCAGGTCAAGGCTACGGATTCGTTGACACCACGGGCCATTTCGCAATCGCCGGCGGCTTTGACGAGGCGAGCAACTTCTCCGAGGGCCGCGCGCTGGTCAAGCGCAATAAGCGGTTTGGCTTCATCGATCACGCGGGAAGTCTGGTCGTCGACTGTAAGTTCACCCATGTTGGGGCTTTCTCGGAAGGGCTTGCGACGGTGACAGAACAGGAATCGCGACTTGGATTCTCGCCTCCCAGCGGATTTGTTGACCTCTATGGGGAAATGGTGATCCAACCCACCTTCTACAATGCGAATAGCTTTCACAATGGCTTGTGTCTGGTGGAAACTGAAGAGACGATCGGCTATATCAACCCTGCAGGCGAGTTTGTCTGGCAAGGCCCCTATGTCGAATATGGAGTAGTCATCTAAACCTGATTTGGTTGGCCCCTAACCGTTTGCGGTTCACCCTTCCCAGACAAACGCGTCGAACACGCGCAGCGATTCAAACCCGATGCGCTGATAGAGAGCGATCGCGCGGTCGTTCGCCTGGGTCACGGTCAGGGAGATCGCCCGGAAGCGACGTTCGCGCAGACTCCTCGTAGTCGCCGCCAGCAACGCCACTCCCAGTCCAGCCGAACGATATTCCGGCAAGATGCAGACCTGCGTGATGTGCCCAACATCCGCGCGCACTTGCGAGCACAGGATCACTCCCACCAGAGACTTCGCTCTTCGCTGAAACACCAGAAACGACGCGTGCGGATCGAACGTGCCGCATCCCGGAAAGCGCACAATGTTATTCAGAAATCGAAGAGAGCCCGTCAGCGTCCGATACTGATCGTTGATGTCCGAATCGACATGCCCGCGATAAGCGCTGGTGATCAGCGCCGCCGTCGCCTGATATTGATCTTCCGACCACGGCTTGATTTCGAATTCTGGCGGTAGCGTCGGCGCCGTCTGCGGGTGGCGGTCCATTTCATAGTTCATGAACACGCGCGGATGCCGGCTGAAACCCTGCGCGGCAAACGGACGCGCGACGTCTCCGGTCGCATGCGCCAGTAGCTGCGCTTCCACGCGATGAATGCCGGGCGATTGCTGCAAGGTCTCGATCACATGCGTCAGGAGCTTTTCTTCGACTTCGCGCTGATTCTCTGTGCGTCCGCCGTCCCGGACAAACAGGTCCCCAATCACTCCCTTGCTTTGCTCGTACACAAAGAACGAGTAGCCGTAAATGGTGCCGCGTTCAATCGCTGCATACCCGGGAAGTATCTTCGCGTCCATGTAACGCAGAATCATCTCCGCCGATTGCCCGTAGTCCCACGAGAGTTTTTGCGCCCACGTTGCAATCTCCTCTTCGAGCAGCGGTCGAAGATCAGCGCCGGAGAAATGTCGAAGATCGAGGATTTCCATTGGTGAGGCCAGGGTTCAAGGTTTCAGAGTTTCAAGGTTGCAATGTTTCAAGGTCACAAAGCTCTACATCTCTGCATGGATCGAGGAAGTCAGCCGGAACCAGTCTTTGAAACCTTGAAATTTTGCAACCCTGAAACCTTGCACTACTACTGCTTCGCAACCCAATACACGCTCAGCTTCTGCAACGGAGTACTCGTCAAGTATGACACTTTGCGGCTCGCCAGAAGTGCGCGAACCTCAGAATCGGTGCCAGAAGCGGCAACCAGCACGTGCTCATCGTCTGGGACTCCGTTTTCATATTTTTGTGTTGGCCGGTTGAAATAGAAGTCCAAGCCGTATTCCGTGATGCGATTGGTGTGATAAACAGCAACGGGAATGGCTTCGCGCGAGAAAGCTTGAATCGCCTGCGCCACCGGTCGGGTCGATTGCGTCGCGTCAAGGGCCGGTGCGGCAAAGCGAATCACAGCCGCCACGCTGACGATAACCGCAATCATCGTCGCCGAACGTACTAACCGGATGCCATTTCGCGTAACCAGTGCTGCCGTGATACCGAGCGCAAACACCGCCCCCACCGCTGTAGCAATATAAAGTCCCGTGCCCTTAACGAGATGATGATTGATGGTAATCGAAGCCGCGGAGAGCGCGCCAAACACCAGCGCCCCGCAGAGAAGTCCATGCGCAACAGCAAGCAACCACGAGATTCTGGTTCCGCCCTCGCGACGCGCGGAAAGATACTCTGTCACGAGCAACGCCGCAGACGGAACCGCCGGCAAAATATACCCCGGCAACTTCGATTGCGAAGTGCTGAAGAACAATACCGGCACCACCATCCAGATCAGCAGAAACAGAGGCCACGCATCTTCGGCGCGCGCAAACGCCGCCCGGCCTTCCCGCGCGAACTGGCGCACTCGTTCCGCAACCGCCGCAACCAGCCAGACCGCCCACGGTGCCGCGGCCAATAGAAACACCGGCAGATAGAACCAGAAAGGCTGCGGATGGTGATACACGTTCGACGAAAATCGCGCCAGATTGTGTTCCAGAATGAAGACGCGGAAGAACTCAGGATTGCGCCCCTGCACCGCGATGTACCAAGGCAACCCAACCGCGAAGAACAGCAGAATGCCCGGGATCCAAAGCGTGCGGAAGATGACGTTCCACTCGCGCCGCAAACCCACGAAGATCAGCACGATCACTGCGGCGAGCGCCGGGGCAATCGGCCCTTTCGCGAGAGTTCCCAGTGCCAGACCTATATAGAACAGAGCAAGCGACGCGCGACGCCGGCTCTCGTACCAGTCAAACCATGCCAACAACGCGATCCCAAAGCTCGCGGTGAGCGGCATATCAGTGGCGGCCGCGTGCGCAAACCCAATCATGCCCGCGCAACTCGCCGTGATTAGCGCGCCATCCAGTTCCGATCCCGGCCGAAACCGCCGCAGAAAAAAGTAGATCGCGATCACCAGCAGCGCCGCATCTACCGCTCCGGGAAAACGCGCTGTCTGTTCACTGACGCCATCTTGCACCGCCAGAAAATTCTTGCCGATTTCATACGACGCCATCGCTTCCCAGTAATAAAGCGCTGGCTTCTCAAGCCACGGCTTCCCGTTCAACGTTGGCGTCACCCAATCCGAACGGTCGAGCATTTCGCGCGCGACCTGCGCATACCGCGGCTCATCGGCTCCCACCAACCCAAATGCGCCCAGCCCGTAGAAAAACAGGAATCCGCAGAACGCCGCCAGCAGCAGCAGTTCCGTGCGAATCCGCAAACCCGCAGGCGCGCTCATCGCATGCAACTCCCAACCCGCCGACTAACGCCCATATGTTCTCGATTTGCCGTTTGATTCCCCACAGAATTACTGCCCCGAGTTTACGCCGACCGCTTCCTCGCGCAACCGTTCCACAACCCGCGAGATCGCCACCGCCAGCGGCCCGTCGAGCGCACACCCGCTCGCGCACTTGTGTCCACCGCCTCCAAAATGTTCCGCCACGGTGGAGACATTCACTTCGCCCTTACTGCGCAAGCTAACCCGGCAGCGCCCGTCCGGCAGCTCGCGCAAGAAAATCGACACCTGTGCGTCCGCCATCGAAAGCGCGTAATTTACCAGCCCCTCACAATCTTCCTCGCGGGCTCCGACCCTTTGCATCTGCTCCTGCGTCACCCAAATCCACGAGAGCGGCCCTTCGCGATGCAGATTCGAGAGTGCTGCCCCCAGCAGCCGCATCTTCGCCGTCGAGTGGCCAAAATAAATCGGCCGCGCACACTGCGCCGGATCCGCCCCCGCCAGCACCAGTTCGCGCGCAACGGTGAATGTATGCTCGTTCGTCCCCTCAAACATGAACGAGCCCGTGTCCGTCATCAGCGCTGTATAGAGGCAAGTCGCAATGTCGCGATCCACCGGAACACACGCCAGCCGCGCCAACCGGTACACCAGTTCGGCAGTCGCCATCACTGTCGAGTCAATCCAGTTGATGTGCCCGAAATTCCGCCCGCTCACGTGGTGGTCAATATTAATAAGGAAGGACTGCTCCAGACCTTCCAGCAGCGAGCGCTTGATGCCATCGCATTCCAGCAGAATGACCGCATCGTTCGGAGGGACGGTTGCTGATTGAATCGCGCGATCGGCAAACGGAAGGTGCTGGTAAATCCGGGGAATGCCATCGTGCATGACGACGTCGGCGTCCTTCCCCATCACGCGCAAAATCTGCCCGCAGGCAAGGGCAGAGCCGATGCCGTCGCCGTCAGGGCGCGCATGCGACGTAACCACAAAGCGCTGCCGCGCCCGTATCGCCTGTAGTACGCGGTCCAGCATAAAAAATCGGTCGTTGGTCGCTAGTCGTCAGCCGCTAGATCAGCGATCTGAAACCGGCCCCGAAAAGCCGGGAGTTCAGACCCTGTCCCCAAGATTCGTCGACGCCGATGGCCTTTGCGAACGACCAATGACGAACGACTAATGACCCTGCTTATTTCTTACTCCGTTTCTTAGCCCGCGTCAGCAGCTGATCCACGCGACTTTCCAATTCCTGCGAACGGTCAATCTGGAAAATCAGCTCCGGAGGCTTTCGTAGTTGCAGCCGCTCGGCGATCTCGTGTCGGACAAAGTTCTTCGCCGCCATCAGACCTTCGAGCGTGCGATCGGCATCATCATCATCGCCGGCCACCGCTACCAGCACGCGCGCCGACCGCGCATCCTCAGCCATCTGCACCGCCGTCACGCTGGCCAGCCCAATCCGAGGATCTCCCAACTCACCCTCAAGGATGGTTTCGATCTCCTCGCGAATGGCTTCGCTCAACCGCCCGCGGTGATACTTTTGTCCACGACGTTCCATAGGGGAAAACGAGTCAGAATAGCAGAAAACCCGGCTCTAAGCTGTGGGCTTTCGGCATTGGTCTTTAACTATGGGTCTTGGGCTCTTGGGCCTTATCGACCGTTGTTCGGGACTGAGGGTCCCGAAAAGCCGAGCGCCGCTTACAGAAAGTCCACAAACGAATCCGTAATCTCCGCTCCGTGATTGTTCGCAATCCTCGTAGCCGCCCGCTCGACGTTCTTCATGAGTCCTTCCAGATAGTCATGGGAGTGCGAAATGGCGACCACTCCAATCGTGGCGTGGTTCCAAAGCGGCGAAGGGTCGATCTCCGCCACCGAGACGTTGAACGACGTCCGCAGCCGATCCTTCAGACTGCGTACAACCTGACGTTTATCTTTCAGGGACTGCGCAGCCTCAATCCGAAGCTCAAGCGTAAGCGTAGCGATCACAGGCACCCCTTAGCCTAACTCAAACCTCGAAGCCATGTGGTATTTCTTTGAATCTAATGTACTTAGCGTGAATGGAAGACAAGCCAGGCAGTCCTCTGTGTCCTCTGTGACCGCTGTGATGACAGCTTTCGCAGGGGAGAATTCCAGCCCTGGAGAGGCGGCCCAGCCGGGTCGGAACCCCGAAAATACAAGCCTTTTCTGGTCAAATGTGCTATACATTTAGCTGCTAAGTTTGACTCACAGCAGTTGAAGGTCGGTATCGCCAACCAGCGTCACCCACTTCTACAAGCAGCGAATCTTCTCAGCACATTTCAAGAAACAAGGAATAGGAACACCATGGCAGAACAAGGAACAGTGAAGTGGTTCAATGACGCCAAAGGCTACGGCTTCATCAGCCGTCAAAATGGCGAAGACGTTTTCGTGCATTTCTCCGCAATTCAAGCAGGCGGCTTCAAGAGCCTGCAAGAAGGCCAAACCGTGCAGTTCGACGTGACGAAAGGCCCCAAGGGCTGGCAAGCGGAGAACGTTGTCCCGGTCTAATTAGAACGGACAACACTCACGATCGTCTGGAAAACGACCTCCGAATTTCGATCGAAGAGTACGAACTCCAAGTAAAAACAAAGTGCCCGAGATTCGCAAGAATCCCGGGCATTTTTGCGTGTGTAGAGCGGACACTCCTGTCCGCTGCCGTTGATCTCAGTACCCTTCTGCGCCCCACATACGTCAAGCGTGTACGTCACTGACAATCACCTGCGTTTCGTGCGATTCTTAGCGTAGCGATAAGAATGAGGAGGCGCCGCGTCGGCAAATCAGAGGCCCGACAGCGCTAAGTTGAAGAAAAATAGTGACTTTACTCTTAAGCCCTGATTTCCCCAAAAACCGGGCTAGAAGACCTCAAAAGGATCCTCAAAGACCGTGTCCGAACTTTTGATTGGCAATCTTTGCCAATGATGTTACTGTGAGTTTGGCTCTGAAGTGGTCAACATTCATGCCGACACGCAACGTCAACCTGACCGACGAACTTGAACGTTTTGTCGCGACCAAAGTGAAGAGCGGACGTTACGAAAACGCGAGCGAGGTAGTCCGCGCCGGACTGCGGACTTTGGAGCGCGAGGAACTTCAGTACGAAGCAAAACTCGCCGCGCTTCGGGCCGCGATTGACCAAGGCGACACGAGTGGCATCGCCGAGGGCGATGTTTTTGGGCGCGTTCGTAAAGGCCTCAAACTTCCCGAGTCCCGCTGACCACCGGCTCTTCTACGCATCGTCATGAGTATGCTTCATTGCCTGAGTTCTGATGGGAAGATTTCGATTCTCGCGTCGCGCTGAAGCCGACCTGCTGAGCATCGGCGACTATACCCTTCGCAAATGGGGCGAAACCCAAACCATCCGCTATCTGGAAGATCTTGAGGTTTGTTGCCAGACACTCGCCGAGAATCCAGCGCTCGGACGACTTTGTGAAGACATTCGCCCTAACTTGCGGCGCCATGAACATGGCAGGCACGTTCTTTTCTATCGGCAGGAACGTGGCGGCATTTTGGTCTCTCGCGTCTTGCATCAACGCATGCTACCCGATCGCCATCCCATCGACGACCCGGACGAAGAACCGTAACTGCTCCAGGCTCGACGCCTTCATATTTTTTCTGGGAACTGAGAACCAGGCACTGAGAACTGCTCTTCAGATCGGCGTCGATCCCTTGAACAGCCAGATCAGATCAATGATCAGAATGATCACCACCATCAGCTCCAGCACAAACGCTCGGCTCTGATGGAATTGGTCCACCATGAAGCGATAGAGTTCTTCCGCAGTGTGGACTTTCTGGTTGACCAGGTCTTTGTAGTCAGTCACTCCAATCTTGGACGCCGCGACTTTATACAGACGCGCCGAGAACATGTCGCTGAGGAACTTGATGGCATTGTCAGCGCGCTCGGTGAGTTCGTCCACATCGAGCAGCATCGTATGCAGACGCGTCGCGCGTTTCGCGGTGCGCCAGCGCGCCCAGATTCCGGTGGAACCATGATCCATGAAGTCGTACACGCTTTGTAGCTCACGCGTCAGCAGTTCGTCGTAATGGCGGAATTCCAGTAGCTGCGAGTTCGCGTATTCCAGCAACTGGATCGCGGTTTCCGCGCCTGCCTGGTTGTCGTAGAGAAACGCCGCATTCCAGCTGATCACTGCGAGATCATTGGGATAGTAGGAGATCTTCGACTGCATGATCTCCTGCTGCTCGCCATCGGAAAGCGGAACGTTTTCGCCGCGTACGATCTGCGCAATGCGTCCACGCTCGCTCGCCAGCAATTCCGTAGCGGACGGGTTTCCCGCAACCTCGCGCACGTGAAAGACGAAGTAGTCTTCATGCAGCCAGTCGTCGTAAGGCTTGACCAGCGCGGGACGAGCGCGTTCCAGCTTCTGCTTGACGATCTTCTGCGCGAAGCTGGTGAAATCGGTATCCCAAACCCAGCGACTCGCGAGTCGAACCAGCGTGTCCCAATCGCCCGCGAACGGCAACTCAAAAACCACGCTGAGAACGCCGTAATCGTAATACTTGATCTGCGTATCCAAACGCTCGCCACTCTCCAGCACCAGCGGCTCAACTCGCTCAACCACAGGAGGACGTTCATAACGAACGTATCCAGGAGCAGGATGTTTGAAACTGGCTTCCTGACGGCGAGCACCAAAGATGTCGCGCAACGAGTCGAGACGAATCTCTTCCGACACGTCGAACTGGATCAGGACGAGAACGGAACCTTGCAGTGTTTTGTCTATGGTCTGGACGGTCATCGGCGCTGGAGTCGCCTGCGGCGAAGACGCGGACTCCAATCGTGTCAAAAGCGTAGTCTTTTCGGTTTCCATAAGTTCAGCTTTCTTTCCGAAGGGCGCGACGAAGGGCCCGAAAGTAGGGTAAAAACGCAGGTTGCGGGAGTGCGACCCGACCTCTCTATTGTCCCAGAAAAGGGGAGGGTTGGGCAGAGGGACGGTAAATGCCTATGCTAGAGACACTTGCAAGTCGGCCTTCGCGGCAGAGAATACTTTGTGGTTAAGGGGAAGAATGTTAGAATGTGTACATTGAGTACGCAAATATGGACACCGTCAAAATTGGCATCCGCGAATTCCGAGAGAAGCTCGCTGACTATCTCGAATCCAATCAGCCGTTGGCAATCACGCGCCATGGCGAAACGCTCGGCTTTTACATTCCGGCACAGAAACGCAACCGAACTGCGGAAATCGAGGCCATGCGCGCCGCGGCGAAGGATCTCGACCAATTGATCGCGTCTTGGGGCGCGTCCGAGAGCATACTGATGGACGAATACAAGCAGATTCAGCGATCTGCCCGCGAAAAGAAGAGAAGTGCCAAATAAAGCTCTTGTCGTTGATGCGAACATCCTAGTTAGAGCGGTCTTGGGTGCGCGCGTGCGTCAGGTAATCGAGACTTATGTCGGCGACGTAGTGTTCATCGTTCCGGAATCTGCTTATGCCGAAGCCGAAGAACACCTCGCGGTTCTAGTCGCGAAACGCGGCGGGAATCCAGAAAAGGCGCTCGCACTCTTACACTCCCTTGGCCAACTAATGGAATTGATTGGAAGCGAAGTGTACGGCGAATTCGAAGTTGAGGCGCGGGAACGGCTGGCCCGTCGCGATCCCGAAGACTGGCCACTGTTGGCTTCTGCACTTGCCCTTCGGTGTCCCATCTGGACAGAAGACACGGATTTTTTCGGATGTGGTGTCGCCACTTGGACGTCGGATCGGGTGCGGATGTTCTTGCGGGAGTGACGGTCGACAAGATCATCGCGCGATCAACCACGGTGAGCGCCTGCTTGGAATAGGATAGAACCATAGATGGACCTCTACGTCATCGCTGGGCCAAACGGAGTGGGGAAGACCACGTTTGCCAGCAAGTTTCTTCCAAAATACGTCAATTGCAAGAACTTCATTAATGCCGATCTGATTGCCAAGGGGATGTCGCCGTTTTCCCCGGAATTAGCTGCAATTCGCGCGGGAAGGCTCGTGCTTAGTGAGATCGCTTTTTTCACGAAGCAGCGAGTTTCCTTTGCGTTTGAAACAACGCTATCAGGAAGAAGCTATTTGAGATTGATTCGACAGCTCCGGAAGCACGGATATACGGTGCATATTTTCTTTTTGTGGGTTGATACCGTTGACGTTGCGTTAGCGAGAGTCAAAGAGCGGGTTCTGAAGGGCGGGCACGATGTGCCGCAGAGAGTGCTGCAGCGGCGCTTCGGTCGGTCAATCCGAAATTTTCTTGCCGATTATCAACCACTGGCAGACTCGTGGTATCTGTTTGACAACACGGGAACGAAACCCGAAGCAATTGCTGCCGGGAAGCGGCAGAAGCTTCGTATAATCAAATCTGACGTCTATTCCGCGCTAGTCGAGCGCTATGGTGAAAAGTGAAGAAAGCTCTCAAGAGTATTCTCCGACTCCCGCTGGAGAAGCGCGCGGAGATGGCGTTCGAAGAAGCCGTCAACGAAGTGATTGAAGAACATGCGCGTCTGGGAATGCCGCTCTACATCGGGCGCGACGGTCGAGTCGTTAGGCTGTCAGTGGATGAGGTGCGGGAACTTTCTGGAGCGTTGCACGGCGACTAATGGCCGTTTTGGGACACACACGCTGAGGTATGCCAACTTTCTTCCTTTGTATATTTTGTGCCCACATGCACTTATTCCGTCGACGGAAAATGCCACCAGCCATCCTATTTCTGTAGTCCTCGCTTAGTAATCTCCGAGAACAGCTCCGCAAACGGAGCGGTGGAGAAAGATGCTGACTTGATTCCTTCACAGAGGCACTCGAATGTGCTGTCGTGGAAAGTGAAAATTAAATGGCGACAGTTGGAATCCTTGGTGTCGGGAAATGCGACGCGATTCTGCTCGGTCATGCGGCGGGACCAGTGACTGTTGTGAACATCGAAAATTCCGTAGTTCGAAAGCCCTCGCCCCCAGAGTGGATGTCCATCCATCGCTTCATCGTTCGGATATCCGAATGTGGACCAGTAACACGACTTGAACTCTACGATGGCAGTGCCGTCTTTGCTAAACGAGCCTGCAACATGATTCGTCACGGCGCTGAAAGCGAGGATCGCAGAAGACTCCGTCTGCAGCAGCAAAGGAGCGGACACTCCGGAATCCGGGTGGAATCCCAGGTCGAGCGGAACCGCATATTGGTCGTTCAGAAAGGCAGTTAACGCCCTTTCCGCCTCCCGTACTTTTTCCATTGCGGCGACACATTGCTGTAACGAAGCGTGCGAGGTCTCTGGCCTTTCACACAACACACGACAAGCTTCGCGCGCGTCGAGGAGTTGTTGCTCTAGCTCCTTTTGAGTTTTCTCCATGCGCTCACCGCTTTCTGGCAATTGCCCACAGCAGCGCAGCTCCTGCTGCCATGCCCGCGATTACCAGTCCTGTGCGCTTCATGGACTTCTGGATCGCGGCTTCGTGCGGGCGAACCCAGGCGTCTTCGGGATAATGGCGCGGAGCAGCGTCGAATAGCGGAATTCCTTCGGGACTTTCGGTGGATTCACGGAGAGCCATCTGCAGAACTTCGGCGAGATGCAGCGCGTGACGGTCGGTCTCCTGGGCGATCTGCTCGCGGCAACTGAAGCCATCGGCAACGATAAGCCAGTCAGTCGGAGCCTGGCGAACGGCGGGAAGAAGTTCCAACTCGCCAATCGCCTTTGAGACTTCGTACTTCTCCTTCTCAAAGCCGAAAGCACCAGCCATGCCGCAGCATCCGGGAGCAGGCGCGGTGAAGTCGACGCCCATGCGATGGAGTACGGATTCTTCCGCCGTCATCTTCATGATGGCCTTGTGATGGCAGTGGCCGTGGACAAGCGCGTGGCGAGCCAGCTTCGGGATGGGAAAGTCTTTTGCGAACTGCTCCAGAAACTCGCTGAGCAGGAAGACTTGCTTCGAGAGAGCGCGGGCGCGTTCGTCGTTGGGGAACAGGTTAACAAGTTCGTCGCGGAAAACGGTCGCGCAACTGGGCTCAAGAACGACGATCGGCGTGCGCGTCTCGATTTCCACGTAGAGCTCGTCCATGACTTGCAGGAGCAGGCTCTTGGCGCGGTCGAGCATGCCAACGTCGTAAAGAGGGCGTCCGCAGCACAAGTGCGCGGTGGGAACCAGAACGTCGAAGCCTGCGGCTTCCAGAACTTCGGCGGCAGCAATTGCCGTTGAGGGCAGGAAATGATTGTTAAAGGTGTCAGCCCACAGAAGAACAGGGCGATCAGCGGTACCTTGGAGCGGGCGAGATGATCGCCCGCTCGCCGGCGAGTCGACGGCGCTACGGTGTTTCTCCCACCATTGCTGGAAAGTCTCCGGAGCAAAAGCGGGGATGCGGCGCTGGGCGGGGATTCCGCCGGCTAGCTTTGCCAGGTCGCGCAAGCCGGGAAGTTGCGTGGTGAGGTTTACCAGGCCCGGAACATGCGAGGCGGCGCGAGCACAGAGATCGATATTCGAAAAGGCTAGCGCGTTCAGCGGGCGGCGATTGGTTTCGTAGTAGTGCGAGAGGAATTCGGCTTTGTAGGTGGCGACATCAACGCCTGTCGGGCAATCGCTTTTACAGCCTTTGCATGCCAAACAGAGGTCGAGCGACTCTTTGATGGCCTCGTTCTTCCAGCCATCTTTTATTACGTCGCCTTTGGTCATTTCCCAGAGCAGGTGGGCGCGGCCGCGGGTTGAATGTTCTTCTTCGCGTGTAACGCGATAGCTCGGACACATGACACCACCTTCGTCGCGGCGGCATTTCCCCACCCCTACGCAGCGCATGGTCGCGTTCGCAAGACTGCCGCCATCTTCAATGAACTTGAAGTGAGTCTCAGGCTTCCAGGGATCGTAGCCCGCACCCAGGCGCAGATTTTCGTCTAGCTTGTAGGGATTGATCAGTTTCCCGGGATTCATCTTCCATGCGGGGTCCCAAAGCGTCTTGAATTCGCGGAAAGCCTGCATCAGCTCGGGGCCAAACATCTTGGGAAGGAGTTCGCCGCGGGCCTGGCCGTCTCCGTGTTCGCCTGAGAGCGAGCCTCCATAGCGGACTACGAGGTCGGCGGCCTCCTCCATGAAGCGACGGAATTTCCGGATGCCTTCTTCGGATTCGAGATCATAATCCATGCGCGTGTGCACGCAGGCATGGCCGAAGTGTCCGTAGAAGGAGCCGCCGTACTGAAAGTCCTGCATCAGCTTGCGCAGGTCGCGCAAGTAGGCGCCGAGTTTGTCGGGCGAGACGGCGGAATCTTCAAAGCCTTCCCAGCGCAGTGGTTCTCCGGGAACGTGCGAAGTGACGCCAAGACTCGATTCGCGAATCTCCCAGATACGGCGCGCCTGGCGGGGATCGGAGAACATGCGCATGTTCGGCGGGCTCGGGGAGCGATCGAGCGTTTCCATCAAGTCCCGCGCTTTGGTTTCCGCTTCGGCAATCGTGTCTGCGCCGAACTCGACCATTAGCCAGCCGTTGCCTTCCGGCAGCATCGCGAGGCCTTCGAGATTCATCCCCTTGCGACGACTGGCATTGACCATGATGTCGTCGAACCCCTCAAGGCCGATGGGACCGTGCGCCATGATCTGCGGAACATGATCGGCGCACATATAGATGTCGGGCCATGCGATCACGAGGAGCACGCGGGCGGGCGGACTGGCCACCAGTCGGCACGTGGCTTCAAGGACCGTGACGCAAGTGCCTTCCGACCCGACTAATGCGCGTGCAACGTTGAAGCCACTTTCGGGGAGCAGGTGGTTGATGTTGTATCCGGAAACGCGGCGCGGAATGTTGGGAAATTGTTCACGGACGTAGTCACCGTAGCGGTCGGCGAGTTGCTTCAGGCCGGAGTAGATTTGCGCGCGGCGGCCGCCTTCGTTTTGAATGCGATTGAATTCTTTGTCATTCGTGGGGCCAACATGCAGGCGCTGGCCGTCGTAGGTAAGGACTTCGAGCGACTCGATATTGTCGTCGGTTTTGCCCGCCATGATCGAGTGCACTCCGCAGGAATTGTTGCCGATCATGCCTCCGAGAGTGCAGCGGTCGTGCGTGGCGGGATCAGGTGCGAAGGTCAGGTGATGCTTCTCGGCGGCAGCACGGAGCGTGTCGAGAACGACGCCGGGTTCGACGCGAGCGATCCGGCGCTCGGGATCGATCTCGAGAATGTTCGACATGTACTTCGAGAAGTCGAGAACGACAGCGGCGTTGCAGCATTGTCCGGCGAGCGAGGTACCGCCTCCACGGGCCAGAAGAGGGGCTTGATGGTCGCGGCAGAGGGCGACGGTGGCGAGAACATCTTCTTTGTCGCGGGGGATGACGACGCCGATCGGGACTTGGCGATAGTTGGAGCCGTCGGTGGCATAGAGAGCGCGGCTTCCTTCATCGAAGCGGACTTCGCCGCGGAGATGACGGCGCAGGGCGGATTCGAGGGTGGTGGCGTCGAGTTGCGCGGAATGCGGCGAGGGTGATGCGGTGTCTGGCGGCATAGGGTAAAGAACATCTTCGAGGATGCGGGCGTTCGGTGCAAGAGGATTGCACAAACAGGGCAGGACTGAAGGCGTGAACCGACGTACCGTCACTTCGCCGACGAGCGACGAGGCCTCTGCTTAGCTGAAACGGAGCGGATGATGAGCTTTCCACGGCCGCTCGACGGCAAGGATACTTTCGACTGAGCAACAGCAGCGGCAATGAGCGCTTCGACTTCGGGGCGGGTCAATTCGTGCGCCGACTCCAGGCGGATAAATCGGTTTTGACTCCCCGAGCCGAGCAGGAGTTTATGGGGATCAGGCAGATCGGCACCATGGTAGAAGGATAGGCCGACGCCGTTTGCCCCGGCAGCGATCGAAACGATGCAGTCGGACGGGCGTTCGGTGGGGCAGTAACCGATTACAAAGAAATTGTAGTTGTCGTAAACCAGTTCGTTGGCCGAAGGCAGACGCTTTTGCAGCGCCTTTCGCACCGCGCGAATCAAGGTTTGGTTCTTGAGGTCAAATTTGTCGATGAAAGTCTTGAGTTGCTTCTCGGGGTCAAGCGAGGCCGACTTGGGCGCTTTCGCGGATGGCTTCATGGAGTCTGTCGTGGACATGGGCGGGCAGGAATGCCCGCTCCACACTTGCGTTTATCGCCAGGAACGGGTCAGGTAATCGGCTGATGATAGAGCCAGCAGAATGGCCAGGAAGAAGAATCCGGAGACGACCACGGCGGCGGTCAGTTTTTCGCTGGCTCCCTTGACGTGCATAAAGAAGAGGACAACCAGCGTTGCCTTGATGGTGGCGATCACGAGCGCGACCACCGGGTTGAACGGGCCAAGGTTGACGAAGGCCGCGGCGACAGTGACTCCCGTCAGAGCAATGAGACTAGCTCCAATTAGGACGTAGAAACTAATCGAGTGCGTTCCCTCTTCGTGGTTTGTATGATTTGCCATCTTAGTTCTCAATCTTCCTTACGAATGCCGGCTAATCAGATACAGCAAGGGGAAAAGATAAATCCAAATGAGGTCGACCAAGTGCCAATACAACCCAGCATTCTCGATCGGCGTAAAATATCCCGGCGAATAACGCCCCTTCCAAGCGAACACTGCCAGCACGCCGAACAATCCGCAGCCGATGATCATGTGCAAAGCGTGCATTCCCGTCATCGCGAAGTACAGTGAGAAATAGAGCTGCGCTTCGTTTGCGTTAACAGGAATTTGCTGTCCGTTGTCGTCGAAGGGCTTGTCGAATGCGAAGGTTGACCCCGGAACGTAGTGCTCCACAAACTTGTCGTGATACTCGATGGTCTTTACACCCAAGAACGTAAGGCCCAAGAGTACGGTCGCAACTAGATAAAACACCAATTGATTTCGTTTTCCGGCCTCAGCCGCTTTCACGGCAAGAACCACCGTGACGCTACTGACAAGAAGCACTGCCGTGTTAAACATCCCCAGTTTCCAGCTCAGCTGCTGGCTGGCAGCGGCGAAGGCGTTGAAGTGGTTCAAACGATAAACAAGATAGACGCAGAACATGCCACCGAAAAACATGATTTCGGTGACCAGGAACAGCCACATCCCAAGCGAGGCGGCGTTCTTCTGCTGCTTGGCGTCGGCGAAATGGTGCAGCAGCGCGGGGTTATGCGCTTCGTGTTCGACTGTGGTCGCGTGACTGTCAGCCAACGGGAACCTCCATCTCCTTCGGTGGAATCTCGTCGTAGTTGTAAGCTTCCCAGGTTACGACCGGAGTTTCGTCAAAATTGAAAGTCGGCGGCGGTGAAGACGTCTTCCACTCGAGGCCTGCGGCGTTCCACGGATTCGCTTCGGCGATCGGCCCGTAACGCAGCGACCAGAGGAAGTAGATCATTGGCAGCAAGTAGCCCACTGCTAGAACGCTGGCACCCGCGGTGGAGAGAACGTTCAGGACCTGGAATTCCGGCGGATACTGCCAGTAGCGGCGCGGCATGCCGACGTAGCCCAGAATGAATTGCGGGAAGAACGTCAGGTTGAAGCCGACGAAAACCAGCAGGGCGGACAGCTTTGCCCAGCCTTCGGGATACATGCGGCCGGAGATCTTCGGCCACCAGAAATGCATTCCACCGAGATACCCCATCAGGACGCCACCTACCATGACGTAATGGAAGTGTGCGACCACGAAGTACGTGTCGGTGACGTGAACATCGATGCCGAGCGTGGCGAGGAACAAGCCCGTCAATCCACCGATCGTGAACAGGCCTATGAAGCCGAACGCGTAGAGCATCGGCGTGGCGTACGAGATCGAGCCGCGATATAGGGTCGCTGTCCAGTTGAAGACCTTGATGGCCGAGGGTACGCCGACGAAGAAGGTCAGGAACGAGAAGATCATCGCGGCGTAAAGCGAGATGCCGGCGACGAACATGTGATGCGCCCAGACCAGGAATCCGATGACAGCAATCGCGACGCTGGATAGCGCGATGAACTTGTATCCGAATACGCGCTTCCGCGAGAAGCAAGTGATGAGTTCGCTGATCACACCCATCGAGGGCAGAATCATGATGTAAACGGCAGGGTGCGAATAGAACCAGAACAAGTGCTGGAACAGAATGGGATCGCCACCCAGCTTGGGGTCGAAGATGCCGAGGTGGAAGAGACGCTCGACCGCCACCAGCACAATCGTGATCGCAACCACCGGCGTACCCAGAATCATGATGAGGCTGGTCGCGTAGTTCGCCCAGATAAAGAGCGGCAGGCGGTCCCAGGTCAGGCCGGGAGCGCGCATGCGGTGGATCGTCACGATGAAATTCAGGCCGGTGAAGATGGAGGAGAATCCGGCAATGAAGGCCGCAAGTCCTGCCTCAATAATCTTCGTATTCGTGAACGCCGTACTGAAGGGTGTGTAGAAGGTCCATCCGGTGTCCACGCCGCCGGTCAGCATGCAGTGCAAAATCAGCGTGCCGCCGATGACGTAGAGATACCAGCTCAAGAGGTTGATTCGGGGGAAGGCGAGATCTTTGGCGCCGATCATGAGCGGCACCAGGAAATTTCCGAGCACTGCGGGCACGACCGGGATCAGGAAAAAGAACACCATGATCATGCCGTGCATGGTGAAGACTTTGTTATAGGTGTCGGCCTGCATCAGATCGCCTTGCGGCGTGAGCAGTTCCAACCGGATGAACATGGCAAACAGGCCGCCGAGAAAGAAGAAGATCGAGACGGAAATCAGGTACAGAATCGCGATCCGCTTATGGTCGGTCGTCAGCAGCCAGGACTTGATCCCGTGGCCGTTCGTAAGATAGTTCGAGCCTGGAGCCTGATTCGCCGCCATTGCTTCGGTTGCCATGACTATTGCACCTGCATCTTCTGGGGTTCTGCCGGGGCAGCAGGCTGCGTTGGCAACCCCGCCGTTCCCGTCGGTGGTTGGTTCAACGATTTAACGTAGGCCACCAGCGCGTTTAATTGCTCATCGCTCACAATCCCCTGGAACGTTGGCATCACGGGCTTGAATCCATTCACGATTTTTGCCGTTGGGTTCAGGATTGATTCGCGTACATAGTTTTCGTCGGCGGTCACGGTACGGCCATCTTCGAGCAGCACCGGCTTGTTATAGACGCCGGTCAGGTTCGGACCTCGCCCTTGGACATCGAAGCGATGGCAGGTAGCGCAACCGAGCGATGAAAATAGCTGCTTACCCGTATCTTGCAGCGGTGCCGAGGGACCACCGGCCATCCACTGCGCGTAGTCTTGCGGTTCCATCACGACGATGCTGCCGCCCATTCCGGAATGCATGGTGCCGCAATATTCGGCACAGAACAGGTGATAGGTGCCAGGCTGCGTCGCCTTGAACCAAAGCGTGGTGTAGCGACCGGGAAGCACGTCTTGCTTGATGCGGAATGCGGGAACAAAGAAGCTATGGATGACGTCCTGCGACGTCATGATCAACTTTACGTTCTGGCCAGTTGGTACGTGGAGTTCATTAATCTCGCGCTGGCCTTCCATGTGTTCGACTTTCCACATCCACTGCTTGGCCACAACATAGACTTCGGTGGCGTCCGCGGGAGGCGTGCGCTCCTGGAAATAGATGACTGCGCCCCAGATAAAGAAAGTCAGCATGACGCCGAAGGGAATAATCGACCAGCTGATTTCGAGGATGGTCGAGCCTTCGATCTGATGGGCATCGACACCGGCTCTGCGGCGATACTTGATCGCCAGCACCGTGACCGCGATGAAGATCAGCGCAGTCATGACTCCAGAAACCAGCAACAGATAGATGTAGAGAGCGTCTACCTGTCCTGACATCGTTGAGGCCGAGTCGGGCCACAATGGTAAGAATTTCGACATATTAGGTCGCTCGCCCCAATCCCTTCGGCGCTCCGTGACGATCGGCGCGGAACATCACGAACATGAACGCGCCCAGGATCAACATCGTCGCTAGAGCGCCAATCTTGAGAACGTTGGCTACGATTGCGCCGTACTTCCCGGTGCGCGGATCATAGTGATAGCAGTAGAGCAGCACGGCGTCGGTAATGTTCCCGATCTTCCCTTGGCCCGCCTGCAATAATCCCAAGCGCAGATCCTTTGGCGAAAATTCCACGCCGTAAAAATATTCAGCGACATGACGATCTGGAGTCAGGACGACGATGGCGGTCGCGTGCGCGTACTGCTGCGTTCTTGTATCGAACTGATATTGAAAGCCGACTGCGTTCGTCAGGGCGGCAATCTGATCCGCTTGACCGGTCAGGAAATGCCAACCGCCTTCCGTATTCGGACGACCGTAGCGCTTCATGATGTCGCGCTTCTTCTCGGCAGCCATCTCCACCGTTTCGCGCGGATCGAAGCTCACGGTCACGACGTCGTACTCCTTGCCGAGCTGGAAGGTCAGAGCTTTCATCGAGCCCACCAGGCCCTGGAGCAGTTCGCTGCACAACATCGGGCACTGGTAATAACCAAGATTCAGAATCACGGGACGCCCGTGCCCGAAATAATCGCCAAACTTCACCGTATTGCCGAGCTCGTCACGGAATTCCAGATTGCCCGGCACTTCCGCTTGCAGATGCTGCTCGATTCCAACGAATTCGAGTCCTACCGGGCGCTGATTTGCAGGGGGCGACATGATCCCGCCACCCATGATTGGGCCGCGTCGGCCTTGGGCAAAAACTGGGGCCGCCATCAGCACCAACACCGCGATTGCAAAAACAATTTTGCTGCGCACTGCTATTCCTTTGCCGGATGTCCGGCGTGGCTCAACTGGCGTTCGTGTTGAGCCTGATATTCTTTCGCCCCTGCCGGGGCTTAACTCATCTTGCGTCACCTCCCACGGCTTGCGCCGTGGGTTCAGATCTTTTGCCGCTTTGCGGCTGCCGCTCAATGTTTCGCGGCTGGATACTCTACTTTTTCGCCACTGCCTTTTTTGCAGTCGGTTTAGAATCCGCAGCCGCCGGCGTTTCCGTTGCGCCTTGCGGCAGAACTGGCATCTTACGCTCGACCATCAAATCCATCGCACGCTCGATCGGCATGTGCCCGACGCCGGTCTTTTCGTCCATCCCGTACGTATTGAGCTGCATTTCCTGATCCATGAGGTATTTCTTGAACTGCGTGCGCTCGTCATTCTCCAGCATCGGCGCGCCGTTGTCCTTGAATCTCTGCTCGACGTAGTCTTCACCCGGCTTGAACTTGATCATGCGCGACGAAACTTCCGTGGAAGTCGAAAGCGGGCTCGCGGTCTTCATCTGTGCGTGCTCGTAGTTGTCGAGGAACCTGTACATCCCGATGATGATGAAGTAAATGACCAGCCCGATGATGGCGAGGCCGATCATGAACACGAACACGCCGCGCGTGCTTAAGTCTTCGCGCTCGAACTCGGTTCCGTGATTCTTCATTTCCTCACTCATGCGACGGCTCCAGAAGTCTGCGAGTCTGCGGCGCATACACAGCCAGCAGCGGGCGCGATCTGAGATTACGGAAGAAGTAGGCCATCCATAGGCCGCCCATCCCGGCCACGATCGCAAACAAAGTCCAGCTTAGGTGGATCGTGTCGTGATGCAAGGAAGGCGACGGCTCGATATGCCACCAGATATCCACGATCCGCATGATCATGATCCACGAAGCCAGCAAGGCTAACTGGCCGACGTCCTTTTTCAGACGCCGCGAAAGCAGCAGTGCGAAAGGCACGGCAAAGTGGAAGATGACAAGGAACATGCCGACGCCACCCCAGCCTCCATTCATCCGCCGCACGTACCACGGAATTTCTTCCGGCAAGTTGCCGGCCCAGATGATGAGCCATTGCGAGAAATTGAAGTAGGCCCAGACCATCACGAATGCAAGCATCAGCTTGCCGTGATCGTGCACTTCGGTGGTTGTGAGGTAGTCAGACATGGGCTTGCGCTTGCCCAGGATTTTCTCGATGACTACGACAAAACAGAACGCGGATAGAGCTTCCCCCGCAACGAACAGCAAGCCATAGATGGTCGAGATCCAGCGCGCCTGCAGCGACATGACCCAATCGACTACACCGAAGGAAATCGTCAGCGAGTAGATGACGAGTCCGAAGCCACTGAGCGCACGGAAGCGCAGCGTGCTTTTCGCACCGCCCTCGGGCGTATCTTGCTCGCTCGACCAGCGACTCAGCAGAAATGCCATCACCAGCCAGATCGCGAAATACAGCAGAGCCCGCATCGCGATGCCATTGAAGTTGAGATAGCTATGCGCGATGTCGGACAAGTCGCGACTCATGGCGACTTCGTCGGGACGGGCCCACGCGTAGAGTTTCGGCAGATTGAACAAGATTGGAAGAAAAAGCACGGCCATCAGGGGCAGGGTCGTCATGCCTGCTTCCAAAGTCCGTCGCGCCACTGTGCCCCAACTGCCGCCCACCATGTGATAGAGCATCAGGATTGCCAGGCAGCCAAGCGACAGCCCGAGCCAGAACATGTAGCTGACCAGGTAGGCAGAGTAAAAACTTTCCGGCGACAGAAACGCACCGGCAATTGCCGCGACCGCACCGACTAGCCCGACAAACATCGAGCGCGTCTGGATGGACTCAGCCACGGCCGGCGCCATCAGGTCAGACTTGTTGATCGTGGCCGTGGTCATTTCTTCTCCTCTTTTTTCTCTGCGCCTTCGCTTGGCGTCGTGTCGGGCACGGGCAACGTGGCGCCGGTGCCAATGTCTTTGAACTTCGGCACGGCAGACATATCCTGTCCGCTCGGCATGTCGGCGGCAGTAGCGTTCTGACTCAACTGCAGCGTGCGAATGTAAGCCGCAATGCACCAGCGATCGCGGGGCGCGACTTGCGTTCCGTACTCGGGCATCACGCCGAAACCATTCGTCATCACGTCGAAGAAGTAGCCGATTGGAACCTTACGCAAACGTTCAATGTGATACGACGGGGGATGTCGGAAGCCGCGCGATGGAATGAATCCATTGCCATCGCCGACGCGTCCATGACACGGTGTGCAATTGATATTGAAGCGCTCGCGCCCGCGTTCCAGAACTTCCTTAGTCACAGGGAACGGCATGTAGTCGCCGGGAGCATTGCCAAGCTTTCCCGTGTAGAAGTACGTGTCTTCATGCAGATCGCCACGCGCCACTGCACCTTCCACGGGCAACCGTGCGGATCGACCGTCGGCGAAGAAGTCGCTCTTTGAAAGCGTGCGGTAGTACGGCTGCAGATGCATATCCAGACGGCATCCAGCGGTCACGCCGATGAGCAGCAAGATCGCAGGCAGGAATTTGCGAAGGTTCATCATGCTAATTCGCGTCATCTAGCTCGGCACCTCCGCGACCATGCGAGGAGCCAGACCCTGCAGGAAACTTCGCGTACGCGCCGCGTCGTAATTCGGGTCGCTCGAAAACACCACCAGGAAGAACTTGTTCTCGGACGCCTTCCGGAATTCTTCCACGTTGAACACGGGGTGATATGGCATGGGCAGGCCGTTGAGCGCTAACATGCCGAACACTGCGGAAAGTCCCGCAAACAGAATTGTCATCTCAAAAGTCACGATGATGAACGACGGCCACGAGTGATAGGGCCGGCCTCCGACGTTCGTCGGATACGTAATCGCAGCGACCCAATATTGCAGCGCATAACCGGAAAGACCGCCGATCAAGCCGCCGATCAGTACTACCAGCGGCACGCGATTCTTATGAAAGCCGATGGCCTCCGCCAATCCTTCGATCGGAAACGGACTATAGGCGTCAACCTTCTGGTAGCCGGCTGCATGCGTCTTATGCGCAGCCGCAACCAGATCTTGCGCCGAGTCGAATTCCGCCATCAGGCCGTAGGTCGTCGATGTGACGGGAGATTCGCTCATTTCTCCACCTCCGCCGCCTCGTGCACGTGCGCCTCGGGCAGCAGCGTGCGCATTTCAAAGATCGAGATCATCGGCAGGATGCGAACGAACAGCCACATCGCTGTCAGGAACATTCCGATCGTGCCGAGATAAGTTGCCCAGTCCCACTTCGTCGGGTAGTACATGCCCCAGGACGAATTCAGATAGTCGCGTTGCAGGCTGACCACTACGATGATGAAGCGCTCCAGCCACATGCCGACGAGAACCACAAACGAAATCAGCCAGAGCCATCCGGTCGAAACGCGGAATTTCTTCAGCCAGAGCACTTGCGGGATCACGATATTGCAGGCAATCAGCGCCGCGTACGAAAGCTGATAAGGACCGTGCAGTCGGTTCCAGAGCAGGAACGAATCAAACTTGCTGCCGCTGTACCAACCCATGAACGCTTCCATGAAGTAGCCGTAGCCGACGATCAGTCCAGTCGCGAGCATGACCTTGGCCATGGTCTCGAGGTGACGCTCGGTAATGAAATCTTTCAGGCCGTAGATCGCTCGGATCGGAATGGCCAGACACAACACCATTGCGAAACCGGAGTAGATAGCGCCTGCGACAAAGTAGGGCGGGAAGATCGTCGTATGCCAGCCCGGAACGATGCCGACCGCGAAATCGAAGCTGACGACCGTGTGCACGGAAAGCACCAGCGGCGTCGAGAGTCCGGCGAGGAGCAGGTAGGCCGTTTCGTAGCGATGCCAGTGGCGGGCAGATCCGCGCCATCCCATCGCAAGCAGGCCGTAAATGCGCTTGACCCAGGGATTCTCGGCGCGATCACGCAAAGTTGCGAGATCGGGAATCAGCCCCGTGAACCAGAACACCAGCGAAATCGTGAAGTACGTCGAGACCGCAAACACGTCCCATACGAGCGGACTGCGGAAGTTCGGCCAGTAGTTCATCGTGTTCGGGTACGGGAACAACCAGTACGCGAGCCACGGACGCCCAGTGTGCACGAGCGGGAAAATTCCGGCGGAGGCGACCGCGAACAACGTCATCGCTTCCGCAAAACGGTTGATCGAATTACGCCAAGTTTGCCGCAGCAAACACAGAATGGCCGAGATGAGGGTGCCAGCGTGGCCGATACCGATCCACCACACGAAGTTGACGATGGCGAATCCCCAGCCGACCGGGATATTAATGCCCCAAATGCCGGTGCCCTTAATAAAGAGGTATCCGAGGGCAACCATCAGCACATTGGTCAGCGAGAACATGATCAGGAAGCCGAAGATCCACCCGAGCGAGACCGGGCGCTTCAGCACGATGTTGCTGATCTTCTCGGTGATCGTGGAGAAGGTATGCCCCGGCTCGATTACCGGCGCTCGCCTGTCTGCCACGGGGATTTGTAAATTAGATGCCATGCCTTCTTTGCGCTCCGGTTATGCTTTCGACTCGCTCAACTCGGGATTCGGATTGCGAACTTCCGCCAAATATGTGGTGCGCGGCCGGGTGTTCAACTCGCCGAGCAGTGAATAGTTTCGCGCCTGCGCCTTGAGCTTGCTGACGCGGCTGTTCGGATCGTTCACGTTGCCAAACACGATCGCATTTGCCGGACACGACTGCTGACACGCCGTCTGCAACTCTTCGCCGATGCGGATGTCTTTGCCTTCGCTGACGGAAGCAGTCTCCACGTCAATACGGCGCTCGTTGATGCGCTGCACGCAGTACGTGCACTTTTCCATCACGCCGCGGCTGCGCACGCTGACGTCTGGATTGCGCATCAGTTTGAACTGCGGCGTCTCCCAATCCTGGAACAACAGGAAGTTGAAGCGGCGCACCTTGTATGGGCAGTTATTCGAACAATAACGGGTGCCGACGCAGCGGTTATAGACCATGTCGTTCAGGCCTTCACTGCTGTGGACGGTTGCCTGCACCGGGCAAACCAGTTCGCACGGTGCGTTCTCGCATTGCATGCAGGGCACGGGCTGGAAGAAGCCTTTGGGATTTTCGCGCGGGCCGTTGTAGTAGGCATCCACGCGGATCCAGTGCATGTGGCGGCCTCTGAGCGTCTGCTCTTGGCCGACAACCGGAATGTTGTTTTCCGACTGGCAGGCAACAATGCAGTTGTTGCAGCCGACGCAGGAGTTGAGGTCGATGGTCATGCCCCATGCGTATTCCTGCTTGTCGTACGCGAACTCTTCGGGCTTGTAGAGCGTGAGTTCCTTCGGCGGCTCGCCTTCCTTCGCGAAGCTCGGTTCTTTCTTGTATTCCTCGAGACTGCGCGTTTGCACCAGCGGACGCTCGCTGCCATCGGGCGTCTCCATCGTCTGATAGCCCTGCGTGCTCGCGAGGTTGTAGGTTGCGCCAGTCGGAGTCAACTTTGCGCCTGTCGCAAACCACGGAGCCTTGCTGGTGCGCAGCGGATACACATCGAACCCGGCGCCAGTGCCCACGCGCCCAGCTTTCGCGCGTCCGTAGCCGAAGAAGACGGTGATTGAGTTGTCGGGATGTCCCGCCTGAATCCAGATCGGGCCTTTGACTTTCTTGCCCTCAAACTCAAGCTCGGCAACGTCTTTGAAATTGAGCTTCGTGCGCTCGGCCATTTTCGGGCCGATCATGATCACGTTGTCCCAAGTCAGCTTGGTCAGAGGCTTGGGCAATTCCTGGAGCCAACCGTTATTGGAGAAGCGGCCGTCGTAGATGGAAGGATCGCGGCGGAAGTTTAGCTCGATGTCGCGCGAGACGAGCAGCGTGTACAGCATGTCGTCTGCGGGTTTGGCCGAGGCTTGATAGGCCGGTTTCAAGGCGACTTGTTTTGCCGAAAGCGCCGTGCCTGCCACCCAGCCATCGTGCAGCGACTTCCGCCAGAAAGTATCAAAATCCGCACCAGTACGCTGCTTCTGCCAGTACTGCTGCACCAAGTCATGCCCGGTCAGGCCCGACTGTCCGGCGAGAATCGTGATCAGTTCGTGTGCGCTCTTGCCGCCATAAAGCGGCTCAATCAGCGGCTGAACAATCGAAACCGTTCCGTCGTAAGCGCGGGCATCACTCCACGACTCGAGATAGTGCGCTTCCGGTACATGCCATTGGCAAAGTTCAGCGGTCTCGTTGCGGTGCGAACCGAGATAGACCTTCAGATTGACCGCATTCGATTTCAGAGCTGAGGCAAATTCGAGTTCAGCCGGCGCATCGTAAGCAGGGTTACCGCCCAGAATGAGCAACAGATCAACTTTGCCCGCCCGAATGTCTTCCGTGAGTGCGTGCAGAGACTCATTTCGATTCACTGGATTGGCATCGACCGGATCGGCGTAGAAAACTGTCTTGCCAACATTACCCAACGCCTCGTTGATCGCATGTGCAAACGCATGAACCGCTGGCGGTTGATGATCGCCGGCAATAACGAGACTAGAGCCTTTGTGTCCGAGTAGGTCTTTCGAGATCGCACCGTTGAGATCCTGATACTCAACACCGGCGCCTTCACCCGCATTCACCCCAAGCTTATTGGCCAGACCACGAGTGAAGCTTTCAACCTGCACAGCCTTCATCGGTATCCGATGGTCCGCCTTCATCCCCGTTGAACTCGGCGTGCTCTCGATCACGTACAGCCGGTTCATGTTCGCATCGGGATTGCGGCGTGCTGCAAAATCGCGAATATAGCGCGTCGACCCCGGGAACCCGGCGTACAAGAAGTCCGCATCGAGCGAGACAATCACGTCCGCCTTCGACAAGTCATAGCGAGTCTCAACCACCTCGCCGAACGCCATTTTCGCGCCTTCGTACACGTTGTCGCGATTGATGGGTTCCCAGACGTGCCACTTCGCCATCGGATGCGCTTTGATGTAGTCGTTGATCTGCGCGGCCAGAGTGGGCGAAGTCACGCCCTGCGTCAGGATGCGAACGCCCGAACCCGCCATGCTCTTCTGCACGTTCATCGGGCCCTTCACGGCTTCCATGAAGGCATTCCACGAGCGTACATCACCCATATAGGTAATGTTCTGGGCGCGGTCGGGGTCGTACAGATCGAGAATCGAAGCTTGCGCGTAGATATCGGTACCGCCAAGGCTTGCCGGATGTTCCGGATTGCCTTCCACCTTGGTCGGGCGGAACATGTGGCTTTCCACCAGCACCGGCGACGCATATCCGCCGAGCGTGAAGGCGGTGGCGTAATACTTGGGCTTGCCCGGAATCAGATTTTCCGGCTGCTTGACGTACGGAACGATCTCGGTGACCGGCATGCGCGTGCAGCCCGTCAGTCCGGCAAGCGCGAGCGAGGCGCCCATGGTCTTGAGGAATCCGCGTCGCGAGAATGAATCCATCCACTCCGAAGCGCCCTTCGGGAATTCGCGATGCAGCATTTCCTGAAATTCTTCGGTGCCGGCAAGCTCTTCCAGACTGCGCCAGTACTCGGGGCCAGTCGTCTGCTCGATCTGCGCCTTTACCGCGGAGAGATCGAGGTCTTTGCGCTTGGTCGGACAAACATCCGCGCCGCCCTGCTTCGCTTTGTGATCGTCCATGCTCATTTCAATGTCTACTGGCGAATGTTCCGCTCAATCCTTCGTCTGCCGCTAGCGATGGCAGGTATTACAACTCGTAATGTCTTTTACCGACCGCACCTTGTAGGCATCTTTCAGCGCTGCGCCGAGCTCGGCCTGGTCACTGTAGGTCTTTCCGCCAAAAACGACTTCGTTCTTGCCCATCGGGTTATTAACTGGCGGTTCGTAGCGCATATTAAAGACCTGATCGCGCGGACGCAGGTATTTTTCCGGGGCGCGATGGCAGTCCAGACAAAATTCCATCTGCAGCGATGCGTACTGGTACATCAGCGGCATCTGGTCGACCGGACCGTGGCAGGTGTTACATCCCACACCCTTGTTTACGTGAATGCTGTGATTGAAATAGACAAAGTTGGGAAGCTGGTTGACGCGGGCCCATTCCAGCGATCGGCCGGTGCGGAAGCTTTCACGCACTGGTTCAAGGTAGGCAGCATTGGTCCAGATCTGCGCATGGCAGTTCATGCAAGTCTTGGTCGGCGGAATTCCGGCAAAACTGGATTGCTCGACCGATGTGTGGCAATACCGGCAGTCAATGCCCAGTCCGGTGACGTGATGCTGATGGCTGAACGGCACCGGTTGCGACTTCCGCACACCTGCCCAGGTGATGTAGGGAGAGCGCTGGAACTCGTTGAGCATCCAGAACACGCTGGCGACGACGACCACTACGGCGAACAGTGAAGCTCGCGCGATGGCATTGCTGCTTTTTGGAAAAATCTGCATGGAGCGATAATGGCGCGTATTCGGTTGCGGGAGCAGGTTCCCCAGCTTCCCGGATGACTCGTTTTATGTGATGTACATCACTCACTCTCAGTGATGCAGGACACTGAAACACGTGAGTATAACAGTTGACAAGGGTTTGGGAATAGATTCTTGCGTGGTTTTCTTTTTTTCGAAATGGATGAAATCGTCATCCCGGATGACCGCTGAATTTTTCAACACTGACGTTGCCTGCGCCCGCAATTTACGTCTGCATTTATAAGACGAGCGGAACCCTCAACGCAAGTTCATGACTAACAGTTTCGGCTCCGTCATCTCTTCGATCGCGTATCGCAAACCTTCACGGCCCAGTCCAGAATCTTTTACGCCGCCGTAGGGCATGTGGTCAATGCGAAATGTCGGCACATCGCCCGCGATCAGACCACCGAGTTCGAGTTCGTCATAGGCCTGAAAGATGAGCTTGGCGTCGCGCGTGAATAATCCCGCTTGCAGGCCGTAGGCCGAGTTATTGACTTCGCGTAAGGCAGATGCGAAATCGTTATAGGGTTCGACCGTGACCACCGGCGCAAAAATTTCCTGACAATTCACTTTCATATCAGGCTTGGTGCTGGTTAACACAGTTGGTTCCAGCATCAGGCCTTTGCGCTTGCCGCCGCAAAGCAACCGCGCACCACCGCGAACCGCTTCCTGAATCCAGTCCGCAGCGCGGATCGCGTCGCTCTCCCGGATCATCGGACCGACATCGACCGAATCATCCAGCGGATCTCCCATTTTCAGCTTGCCGACTCCCGCCAGGAACAATTCGAGGAATTTTCCATAGACCGAATGCTCCACCAGAATGCGCTGCACGGAAATGCAGGCTTGGCCCGCATAAGCAAAGCTTCCGGTCACGCAGCGATCGGCGGCATAGGCGAGATCGGCATCGTTGTGCACGATGACGCCGGAGTTTCCGCCCAGTTCGAGCAAAACTTTCTTCTTGCCGGCGTTGGCCTTGATCGCCCAGCCTACAGCGGCGCTTCCCGTAAAGCTGACGAGTTTGATACGGTCGTCGCGAACCAGTATGCCGGAGTCTTCGTTTGACAGTAGGAGCACGTTGAAACCGCCGTCCGGCCAGCCCGCCTGCTGAACCACTTCCGCTAGCAATAAAGAACTCAGCGGAGTCTGAGGCGCGGGCTTCAAGACGATCGGGCATCCAGCTGCAATGGCCGGCGCGACTTTGTGCGAGACCAGGTTGAGCGGAAAATTAAACGGCGTGATGCCTGCAATCGGGCCGAGCGGAAAGCGCTTGACGATCCCCCAACGCCCGGCCGTGGACTGCTGCCAGTCGAGAGGGAGATATTCGCCGTAGCCGCGCACGGTTTCCTCGGCGGCAATGTTGAATGTGAAAACGGCTCGCTCCACTTCCGTACGCGCGTTCTTGATGGGCTTGCCCGCTTCCAGCGCAAGTGTCCTGACAAACTCGTCTTTGCGGCTCTGAATTCCGTCTGCGATGCGGCGAAGGACTCTCTGCCGCTCGAAAGCCGGCAACCGGCGCGTGGTTCCAAAAGCCTTCACGGCAGAGGCAATGGCGGCTTCGGCGTGTTCGCGGCGGCCCTGATACACGCGCGCAACCACGGAACCGTCGTAGGGAGCGCGAACCTCGACGATGTCACCTTCCTCCAGCCACTTCCCGTCTACATAAAATCCGTGGGTTGCCACTGGAGCGATCGTCAATTCCGCCATTTCCATCCTCCCCAAGACCGTAGTCGATTATAGAACTTCGGTCAGACCGAAGCTCCACACTCGCGAGGCTATTTTGTGGGCTGTGGCTTGAAGCGATCGTCGAGTTCTACCTGATAGCCCTTAACCATGGCATTCGTCTCGTTCGCCATGCCGACCACAGCCATGAGTTCCTTGAACTGCGCATCGGTCAGTCCCTTGCCGCGAGCGGAGGCCGTATGCGAAGCGATGCAGTATTCGCAACCATTTGTCGCCGATACGGCTACATAGACCATTTCCTTGATGAGCGGGTCGAGAGCACCGGGCGCCATGATCTGCTTGATGCTTTCCCAAGTGCGCTTAAGCGTGGCCGGATCATGCGCGATGGCTTTCCAGAAATTGTTGATCCAGTCAGTCTTGCGCGTGGCCATGATGTCGTCGTAAACGGCGCGAACTTCAGGACTGGCGTCTTTGTATTCGATTAGGCCGAAGAGTGACATGGGGAATGTCTCCAATTTGGATTGAGCCGCGATTTCGCGTTCTTATGAAACCCAGTCTAGAACTTTGTAGTACGCGCCGGCGAACGGCAGGAACCACGGCTTGCCGTCGTAAAGACCGAGCGGTGCGCCTGGGAACTTGATTTCTGTGAATGGGTTGTCCGTTTTACCGTCCGTAATCCACTCGGCCATTTTCTGACCCTGCCAGGTTGCCATTGCAACACCGTGCCCCGCGTATCCGACGGCGAAGTAGATGCCATCGATCTGGCCAGCGTGAGGCATCATGTCGAAACAGAAATCGAGCGTTCCGCCCCAGACGTATTCGACCTTGGCATCGCGGAGTTGGGGATAGACCTCGATCATGCCGTTGCGCAAGATCTCAGCGCTTTTGCGAATCGTCTGGTCAGTTTCCGGAAAGAAAGCCGCGCGGCCGCCAAACAGCATGCGGTTATCGGGCGTCAGGCGATAGTAATAAAGATAGTTCTTCGAATCGTAGATCTGGCGGTTGCGCGGACTCAACTCCCGGGCCAGAGATTCGGGCAAAACTTCGGTCGTAATAATGAAAGAGCCGATGGGAATGATCTTCTTCTTCAGTGCGGGTGTGGCGGCCCCGGTATAGCCGCTGGTGCCTACCAAAACGTTGCGCGCCCAAATTCGGCCACGTGAAGTCTGTATCTGAAATCCGGGCCCGCTGTTTCGTGGTTGGCGCTGGATACTTTCGAGCTTCGTGCGCTCAGCGATCTGGCCGCCAGCCCGCATGACCGCTGCGCCCAGTCCGGCTACATAGCGCGCCGGGTTCACACCGACGCTGATTTCATCGACCATGCCGCCGTAATAAATGTCCGAGCCGATTTCGCTGCGCAGCTCGTTGCGCGGTACGACTCGCAGATGATGGTTAAACTCGCGAGCGATGACTTCGACCTGCCGGGCATAGTCGTCAAAGTGCGCTTGCTTGCATGCGACCTCAAGGTGCCCCGTGCGTTCGAAGTCGCAAGCGATATTCTCTTCTTTGACGATGCGCTCGACCGTGCTGATAGTTTCAAGCGACGCGGCGTACATGCGCTGGGACAACTCTCGCCCATACATCGAAATCAGTTTATTGACGCCGAGTTTCAGGCCGGTCAGCACCATGCCGCCGTTGCGAGAACTCGCGCCCCAGCCAATGGTCTCCGATTCGAGGACAACTACTTTCGCGCCTCGCTTAGCTAGTGCGAGGGCTGCTGACAGGCCTGTAAATCCCGCACCTACAATCGCAACATCAGCGGTCTCCGGCAATGGTTGCGCCGGAGCAATCGGCATTTGAATTGTTGTGAGCCAGTAGTTGAGTTCCTGAACTGCCACGGCAGGGGCCTTGATTTCGCGGGACGATGATCGTCCGTTAGATTGCACAACTACAAGACTGAAGTTTCCTTGATTGGCACAGCCTTCAGCGAAGTGAAGTCTATCAGCGAAGTGTCAATCATGGAACGGAGGACGGGCGAGGGCGCCCGTCCCTTAACGTTTGGTAAGCCCGTTTGACTAGCGCGTGGGTTCTTTAACGGAGGCAGGTTTTAACGTCACCGGCTTCACCGTCGGCCCCGTCTTCTTCTCACGCCGCATCTGCTCGCCGAGTTCGCGAATTTCCGTTAGATCGCGCTGCATCTCGCTCCATCCATACCAGAGCGCATAGTCCGGGCTGGCGTGGAATGTGCCCTGGAACGTCCGCATACGATGTTCGAGATACATGACGAACAGTTTCTGCTCGACGACCGTTGGCGCATCGTGGAAGGTCAGCAGGTTCGGAAACGCATAGGTGTAGTTCTTCGGCTGTGGGACGATGCCATCTTTATAAAGGCCCGCCACGATCTGGATCGCCTGAGCCATCAGGTGGTCGGCGTTCTTGATCATGTCGTCGCCAGCATCGAGTTGCTGCTTGGCAAAATTGCCGGAGTGGCACTGGTTGCAGGTCTTCAGCATCTTGTCGCGCTCTTGCTGCCAGTCTTCCTGCGTGAGGCGTGCGACATCGGCAGCCTGCACCGTCGCGACCAATGCAGTTGGCTTCCCATCGGGATCCAGCACGCCGAGCGCCTGCAGTATCGTCGCGCGATCCGCAGCCCACTGTTTGTCTTCGGGCAGAGGCAGGCGAACGGCGAGGAATCCCCAAGCGGTACGCACGCCGTGATCGCCATTCTGCATGTGGCAGGTCTGGCACGTCGGAGCCGCGGCGCCTTCCTTCAAAATCCCGCGCTGCTTCAGGTCTTCGCGCACGCCGTGTTTCGACGACGAATACATCTCCCACTGCGGATGGTCGAATCCCATGTGGCACGTCTCGCATGCCTGGGGAGACTTCGCCTCTTCCACCGAGAACGTATGCCGGGTGTGGCACGAATCGCATGATGCCGATCCGAATACGTTGCCCTTTTCGCGCAGCTTGGCGATTTCCTCGGCTGGCTTCTCGCCAATCTTGTGGCAGGCACCGCAACCCTTTTGGCCCTCGATCAACGTCATCGGCTGCCAGTGAATCGTTGGCATGGCCATCATGGCGGCCCAGGCCTTTGAGTGCTTGCCGTGTTTGTATTGGTCAACCTGCGTCTTGTGACATTCCGCGCAAGTTTCCGGAGTCGGAATCTTCACCTTCGCCACGTCGCTCGCAGACTGATGCTGATCGCCATGGCAGTTCACGCACGTCACATCCAGCTGGCTATGCTTACTCAGCTTCCAATCGGAAACGATGCTGGGAGTTTGTTTGGAGTGGCATTCGATGCAGGAAGCGGCCGGGTTTGGCGACTGTGCAGACGCAAGGGAACTCACCGCAAGAGTGAGCGCAAACAGCACGGTAAGAAAACGCATGGATCCTCCAAGCGGAAAACAGATGAGCATACGATCCGCCAGTGCGGGTTGCTATGACTTTTGTCACGGCCGCGGGTCCGTGACAGGCTTGCGCCTTGCCCAGTTAACTTAGGCAGTCGCAATTTCCGGCGTGGCCGCCAGCAAACTGCGCGTGTAGTCGCTCTGCGGACGCTCGGTGATGTCCGCGGTCGTTCCCACTTCGACCAGCTTTCCTTTGTACATGACTGCGATTCGAGTCGAGAGATAGCGCACGACAGGCATGGAATGCGAGATGAACAAATATGTCAGCCCAAACTCTCGTTGCAAAGCCTGCAAGAGATTAACGATCTGCGCTCCCACGCTGACATCGAGCGCCGAAACCGGCTCGTCAGCAACGATGAACTTCGGTCGAAGCGCGAGCGCCCGCGCGATGCCGATGCGCTGGCGCTGGCCTCCGGAGAATTCATGAGGGTAGCGGGAGAGTGCGGATTCATCCATGCCGACGGCACGCAGCAACTCCGCAACTCGGCAACGCCGCGTCTCACGATCCATTTTTTCATGAACGATGAGCGGTTCGGCCAGCACATCTTCAACGCGGAAGCGCGGATCCAGTGAACCGAACGGATCCTGAAAGATGATTTGCATGTCGCGACGCAGACGCCGCAAGTCGCTCGCGTTCGCCCCTAGGACATCCGTTCGCTCGAACGCGACGCTTCCCGAAGTGGGCTCGACCAGGCGCAGGATCATGCGCCCGAGTGTGCTTTTGCCCGAACCGGATTCACCCACTAGTCCGAGCGTTTCACCCCGCTCAATGTTGAGTGAAACATCATCTACCGCCCGAACCTGGCCGCCTCGGGGAGCACCGAACGCCGATTCAGAAATGGGGAAAACCTTCGTTAGATTGCGGATCTCTACCAGAGGCACGAAGAGAGGGTACCAGTCGAACCGCGGGATGTCAGGTCCGATCTGCCGGAGTTCGTTCGCCAGAGTGACGGCGACGGTAATCGGTCCTATCCTGCAATCATAGGAACGGCTGCCAGGGCCGCCAGCATTCCGATCGTGCGCGCCCGGCTGAAATGTTCGTGCAGGAAAACGCGGGCGAG